>Ga0123354_10002281_pt1 | contig 25084 bp, 23 predicted proteins | sample TergutLab28metaG_2_FD_97872 | JGI IMG/M metagenome (GOLD analysis project Ga0123354, IMG submission 97872) | Labiotermes labralis P4 segment gut microbial communities from Petit-Saut dam, French Guiana - Lab288 P4 | ecosystem: Host-associated > Arthropoda: Insects > Digestive system > Gut ...
CAGAATGCACATCCTTAGCAGGGCACTCTTCGCAACATAACATTACACAACACATCATGCTGCCACAACACCCAACTTGTACAATGAAATTAATCTGTGACTATTTCTAGTGTGACTTTAACAAGGAATATATAGCTCCCTGATGATGGTCTCAGGACCAAAACATGTCAGAGCGTTTTTAATGTTTAATGTGTAAATTTTATAAATTTTATATATGTGCAGTGGTTGGTGTAATAATTGAGTAGCACTACAACATGCACGGTGTAACAATAAAAATAAAAAAAAAAATTCCTTGCTACATTTCGCACAACTGGCACACCAGGAGACATCTCTGTATCTGAGTAACATTTTCGTTCTTATTGTAATGTCTGAAGATGTGTGTATGGTCTACTCATGCTTGCCTTATAGCAAACGTGTCAGTAAGATCACAGTTTGCAGCAAGGGGGGGGGGGGATGGGGGAGAGATGATGAATGAGTAACGCTGACCATCTGCAGCACAGTTGCAGAGGACAAATACTTTATCTATCTCAATTTTAAGTGATCCATAATCATGCATTGAGCAATTAGATATGATATCAAAACCAACAAATGCATTTAAGTGTATGAAAGTGTATTATACACACTGTGTACCTCCTACATGTTTTGGGCACTCATGGCCATCTTCAGGGAGGTGCATTACGCAGGACAGATACATCAAAATTATGGAATAATATTTGATGTGTCTATTTTGCAATGCACTTCCCTCAAGATGGCCACGAGTGGCCAAAACATGTAGGAGGTATACAGTGTGTATAATACACTTCTGTACACTTAATGTGCATTTGTTGGTTTTAATATCATACCTGTTGTGTATCTCCTTCCCTTAATTTTTCCACATTCATGTGGATTGCCTACATCTACACAGTATTTTCATAACTGAAAACATATATTTCAGTGTTCAGTAGAAGCAAGAGATTTTTTTCTTCTACAAAACGTCTGGACAAGCTCTGGGGCCCACCAATGTTCTAATTAACAGCTAACAGATGTAATTTTCCTAGGTAAATAGGCCAGAGCATGAGCTGATCACTTATGAAGGTTAGGAATGAGTGGAATTATATCTCCACTTTCCTGTATGCCTTCATGCCATATGCAGTGACAGCTTTAACTTTGTTTTTTACCAAACATGTTATGCTGTGTTTGTAGGTGACTTGAGTGTTGAAAACTTCTTTAAGGAGGTGACACATTCCCATTTGCCATATGTGGTGAGTGGTTCATCATCCTCTGTACCCAGTGAGGTGCCTGTAGTGGACAACGTATTGGTTCGCTTGGAGTCTGTACAAGTGTCAAGAGCGGTCATGACCCTGGCAGGCTCACTTGAGATACAAGTAAGTCTTGTCCGCACATTTAGTTTCAAAAATTGATGTTTTGTGAATGATAGAGAAGTTAAAATTTTAAGATAATGGTGTATCATTTGTTTAATTGTAACATTTGGATTTTTAACAATGGTTTTATGTGTAGTATAACCATTGTCAAAAACCTTGTGTTACAATTCAATGGCAATTATGGACATAGTGTGTATTTTTGGAAATTAGAGAAACCTGTAATTAAATTGTGTGTTATTTTGAGTGCTTTTATGACAATTGTAAAATTTCTTATGAATGCTGCTGATATTACTTAGTATATCAGTTGATTACCATGTGTGAAATAATATCAAGCCTGACTTACAGGCACAGTGAAAAACATTGACCTATCCAGTATAGTGGTTCAGTTTATGATGAAGCATGCCCTGTGTTTCTCCATTTTCCCGTAAACACTCTTCTTCTATCTATTTATACCCTTTGCCTTTGGAATCCCTGAATACCGTAAATAATCATTTCTGTATTGAAAATAATAAGTGGTGTGGGCAGGGGGGGGGGGGGATGAGTGTTGTGGCCACCCTGGGCAATAGAACAAACGGGTGTCACAATGAATATTTTAAATTGCAAAGGTAAATTTCTGCATTCAACAAATTTTAAATTCTTGAGCCAATAAAAGGAAATTCAGTCAATTTGTGTGATTTTTTTTAAGTTAATAATTTCTTTTAGGGTTTGCCATTGCAATTACTGGGCCCAGATGCCCAAAAAATCTGGCAGTGCCACTGTTAGTAGCAGACATTATACATTATTATGGAAATCTTCCACTATGAGATTCCTTATACTAAAAATTTGTGGCTTTGAAACAGTGCATGTTGTTTTTTTACTACAAGAGTCTGTTAACAAAAGCTGTCTTATTGTATAAATGTGAGCATTTTATCAGAAAGTTATTTTAATATCTTCCCATTGGAAAAGCTAATTTCTGTTTCTTCCTTGGGAAATGTCACTGTTCAATAAACTTGGCCGGCCACCTTGTTACTCACCTTCATACCTGAGGCGCCAACCGGATGATGCCACCATGTTGATCATAGAGGACTGCATGCTGTGAGTGGTGAAATGTGGAGTTGTAGGTAGACAGTCTTGAACATCATTTATGTGTAGCTAATGCACATGTATCTGCATCAACAGGAACCAATTCTGGAACCAGTGAGCATACGGTTTGATGTGAAGCGGACGGTCGCATATCATCACACCATAAACTCTTTGCCTCCTGGACCTGGGCCATATTTACAGCTGCATAGGGATCTTTTGCTGTATGATGTTGTTGGTGGGGTGGAAAGTGTTCAAATTAACTTAGGGCAGCGTGACTTGGCAACCATTCTCTCAGTATGGAGTGACAATCTTGCTGAGGGCAAATTTATGGGTGAGTAAACATAATGAATATTATTCTCAGGCAATAAGAAAAAGTTGTAGCAGGGTGGAAGCAATGTTTTGTTGTTCTTGTTGGAGTTCATAGAAGAAAATGAGGCAAATGAACCTTGAAAGATGACTGACTGAGTGGCTGACTGAATCCATGGGGCAAAGTCCTTCTCAAGAAGCTAACAGGTTATCAGCTAGACAATAAATTTTCTGCATTTCATGGAACTGGAAGGCTCATTACTGTCTTCACAAGCACCTACCACCCGTCTTTTCCTGAGCCAGATCAGTCCAGTCCATGTTCCAAGTCCCACTTCTTGAAGAGAAGAGAACCTCAGTGGGGTGAAGATTGAGAACCTAATGTGTGTGGCTCTAGGCACAGTGAGTTGTCCACATGTTTATATATATGCATTGCATGTGGTAGGTCTGACAGTATGTTGGAAAATGACAAAATTGTACCAAAATATCTGTATTAAATCAACTAGTAAAAATGTTTCAGTTTTTCATTGGACTCACCTATGTATATACACAAGAAAAAATTAAGTAAATGAATTAATATTTAAATATGTGTTTTCCTTTTTAATAACATACTATTTAGCACCCAAGATCTTGCTGAAGTAGTAGCACATAAATTAAATAAGGATAAAGTTTAGTCATGTAATTAAGAGAAGAATTGGTAATGAGGATTGGAATTACATACACAAGCTCTTAACATTACTTCCACCTTATTTAACTGCTGTGAGTACCATTCATAACTGCAAACATGTGGAGTAATTTTACAATATCCTTACCCCTCCCTGTTAAACGAGTGCAGTAATTTTCCACAAATCGAGGAGCTACCTTGAAATTCTAGGTGCCTGCAGTGTGACATTAATTGGGGATCTACAAATATTGGTGCCACTGTAATAAATTTAGTTGCCACAGTAATTTGGTGCCCAGAATTTGTGCACCCCTGATCTGTTATGTTGGTTTCCCTATTCTGTGTAGAGGGCTCTAACCTGTAAAAGAATCTGACTTCCAAAAGAATATAGTATATTTAATATTATTTTTTCCATTATCCATCATCCTATCCTTTTCCAAACATGATACTTCAGACACTGTAGGTACTGTGTTAATCAGATATAAAGATACCTACTTATATGGCAGTTAGATTACAGTGTCGGAGAAAACCGAAGGTGATGGATAGTGTCAAAAGGTACTGGTAACAGTGTTTTAAGATTGCACTAATGAGACGAAGGGATGTTACTAGTGAGGGTATTTGGGCTCGGTCATAATTAAATTCGTTGTTTCAAAATACAAATCAGGCATGAGTGTAATGTGCTTGCTACTCAAACGTTAACTGTGCTGATACTAGTGTTGGTTACATTATATAGACATGCAACTCAACTCAGACTCCTCATCACCAATTGAACCACAGACACCCACAAATCCAACAGAGGATCCAGCTGTGAAGAAACTGCAGGCATTTTTCTGTCAGAGCGAACAAGTGCGTCGGGAGTCCAGTGCTCGTCTCTCGCTCGATGGACTGCAACTGTATCTCTTCAGTGACATGGATGAGGTGTGTAATTAGCTTATTGGGTAGGATGTCACTTTTGTGGTATGCGATTGGCAGATGGTTTTCAAGTTCACACCAAAACACTAACAATCACCTACCAGACTACAGGGTTTCATAACCAAGGATACCACAATCTAAATCTTGCCCCTGTGAAAACCTCAAATTTCACTGACATTATAGGTGTGCTTTCCTTGCATAGCATGCAGAAGACCAAGGATCAACAGTAAACAGAGAATGTGTTTGAGTGCCTGCTTAATGCGACCTTACACTGAGCCATTGTTTTGTACAGCCTTGTAAGTTTTGCATGGTAAACTGTTCATTATTTTGATGCCAACATAATACATACTTTGCTTGTACAAGTTTGGTGATTGGTCAAGGAAGTTAATATGCTTACTTATTGCTTGTATTAACACTTAGTTAATTGTATTATATATTTCATTTATCTGTTTTGGATGCCAACTTAACAGTGAACCATTCGCTCATATGAGACAGAACTATGTTAAACACTGAACAGAGATCATTAAAATTTTTCCTGGCTTAAATTACAGCTGATCTTGGTAATACATGTTGAATGTGCATCTTCTGAATCACCTATTGCCTTAATTGCAACTTAATACATCATATAACAGAAAATATGGAAAAGTGGTGTTAAGATTTGTCCATATATGGGACTGAACAAAAAACATACAAGAAAAAATTTTGAAACTGTTGTACTCTGTTTTGGATTTATTTTAATAAATAAACTGTAATATGTGTACAGATTCTTAGCTCTCCTGTGAGAGATTTGAATCATGGACTATGCAAGTTGGATATTGGAGAAGCGTCGCTGTCGGTGGATACTTTCACAGATCAGAGTTTGGAACTGAAGATGGCTCTGCAGTCCTGCTTGCTGGAGGATATCCGTCCAGACAACAGCATTACAATGAGAAAGTTAGTGCTAAGCTCCTAAAAGTCAGACTCATGATCTGAATGCGTGTGTTTTTAGCTCACTTTATTTTGTAAGGGAATGTAAAGCTTATGTTATGATAATGGTGATATCTGTGTTTGTGCATGTTTGTGTTTGAGTATGTGTATGTTTTTGTATGTGCATGGACAGGGCTGGTGTCCACAAATGGTGTGTAAAGAGACAGCAAGCCTTTTTTTGCTGAATAAGAAGAAAACGTTGCATTTAAAGCAGGAAGGCCCCAATGAATGATAATTTAGAACTAAGCCAGTTACAGTGGACATAGTTTGGTGCTTATACTTAATTGTACCTTCAAAAATTGGGATTATGGGTTCACATCTCGCTCATGCAATGGATTTTTTGTTATTTTTCTGTGTTTGCATTGACCTTGTGACAGGTCATTTTGTTATTTGAGTTGCCTTGCCCCATTTTTGAAAGTATTACTGTCAGAAGTCAGTTCTGAAGTGAAATGGGCCAGAGAATTTGATCTGTACAGGTTGAATAACAGTTTATAATTAATGACTTATAACTGAGTTTCATTGTTGTTGTGTTCTATATTAGTGACTTGCATGGTTCTTGTGTGCAGTAACTTTTTATGTAATTCGTTTGTTCCATATCCATGCATGAAAGAAAATTTGGAACTTGTATGATAAGCCAACAGAGGAACATTTATAAATATGTTCAATCGCATATTATTATTATTATTATTATTCTTCACCAACGTGTTTCGGTCACTCTTGTGACCATCATCAGTGTGGTGGCTTGTAACAAGAATACATATAGTATACAAATAATTGAACAGAAGTCTATGATAAAACCAATTGATTTTACACTAGACTTTTCTGTAGCATTCCTTATCGTCATAAAATATCAAATTATCCTGTTGTGTGAACCAGCTCAACACATCTAATAAATAACAAAACACACCCTATTTTACTATATTGTAATGTCTAGGTAATTTGATATTTTGTAACCATAAGGAATGCTGCAGAGAAATCAAATGATAACATTAATTGTATTTGACATATACTTTGAACAATTATTTATATACTGACTGTATTCTTGTTATAAGCCACCCTGTTGATGGTCACAAGAGTGACCGAAACAATGTGGTGAAGAGTAATACAAATAGTATGTGATTTAACAAATTTATAAATGTACATTTTTTAGTTTCTCTTGTCAGTATAAAATATCGCTTTTTATGTGTTCATAGCAGTTTTACTTGTTCTACACTGTTTTGTTTTATATCATTCCATGTAAAATTTAGTTTGTAACGCTTTCAGTATCTCATATTACATGGTATCAAAGAAATGATATGATTAGTAATTAATGAATTGTTAAAAATGTGACGAGAAACAATCATGGCCTAGTCTGAAGTATTATCCAGATATTTGCCCATAGGGAGTGAGAAAGAGTATTAAAACCTCCACCAAAACAACTAATTGTCATAAAAAATATACTTTTGACCTCATGGATACAAAGTAGCGTTACTGTTGAAACCAACTGTAGAGACATCTAATCTGATGTAGGCCCTTTTTTATACTAAGTGAGTATATTTGTTACTTGGCTACCATGGTGACCCAGCAATTTGTTAACAATGGTTTGTTTGTTTCAGAATATTTCAGTCCCATAGTGGTGAAACGAAGATGGACTCTAGTCCGATCTCAGTGTCCACTCCACCAATCGTTGATGTGACCTTCAAACAGACTCAGAGTGGTGACCGTTGTATTGATGTCCTTGTGGAGAAAACAAGGCTCAATTTATCGGTTCCATTTTTCATGAATCTAGGGCGGTTCCTGATGGACTCTCTTCCAGGGGAGCACCCTACTGACAGGGGAATTGTAAACCATGGTTACATAGGAGACTTAGGAGTGCAGGTTAGCAGTAATATGTTTTCACACTAATGTATGTAAGCAAAGATAATTGTGCAGGGTAATGTCCTGCCTGGTTAATGAATTTTTCACTTTATGTGCTCTTTACATAATGTGTGCAGATTTGAGTAGATTACAGATTGGAATTTTTGATATTTTGCTGACCGTGCATCTCAGTATAATCTTAGGAAGTAACCAACTTGATGCACAAAATCTTGTTTTATAATAAGTTTATTAAATGCCTCTACATGTTTCGAGCACTATGTGCTCATCATCAGGAGGTCAAAATTATATTATACAGCATCTGGTATCGTCACACATGTAGGTGGCCGTCCAGTGCACTGGACAGCCACCTACATAGTGTGATGGTACAGTACCAGATGCTGTGTAATACAATTTTGACCTCCTGATGATGAGCACATAGTGCTCGAAACATGTAGATGCATTTAATAAACTTATTATAAAACAAGATTTTGTGCATCAAGTTGGTTAATTACTAAGATTAGAGATTGGATGTCTTACTTTCATTGTGCTGTGACTGTGTACAGTCTGTTGCACATTTGATTTTTATAAGAAGAACATATTCAGGATGAACAAAAAGTCCCAGTACCCCTGTTGTAAGAGAGATGTAGTTTAAAGTGGAAGTTACAATGATGTACAGTACTTGTGGTTACAAAAGTGTGTAGTTGGAAATGGCATGGACTTGTGAAAAAGGTCACATTTGATATAGGTTAGAGTGGAAGGCACAGTGAACGAACAGTGCCCATGATCACAATAAATGTTGCACGTGACCCCTACAGCCATACGATAGATGTTGCGTATTCCACCTGAACAGTTTTGTGCATAGCACTTCCTTGCTTTCAGCACATTGCAGCACTCTTCCTCCTGCACAGTTGCACAAGGCCTTTTTTGCACTGCCTGTATAAGTGAATAATGTCTGTCTATCTGTATTCGTATTGCAGTTCAAGAATCAGTAGACACTTAATGATGAAATTAGACATGAACTTGATACTGCGTAATCTTAGCAATTGACCGTGTCATTAGAAGGTGAAGGTAAAGTTGTCTGTCCCTGTGAATGGGAGTATCTCTGTAGCTTCACTTTTTCGCAAACTCGGTGGTAGATGGAGGTGAGTGGTCAGTACCCATTGAATAAGAGGTTGGATGGGCCCCAGAGCAAGTCCATCTCATAACCAAGTCAGTAATGTGTGTATCTTAATGTTGAGACTCATTTTGTACTATGCCTATTGTTATATAATGACAAGTTCTATATCCACTCTGATGGATCTCTGGAATACTAAATAAGTGATTATGATTATGCAGCTGCATGGGTGATTAAGCGTGGACTGGGTAGCTCAATCGGTATAGTGACTGACTACGGGCTGGACGGTCCAGGATCGAATCCCGGTGGGGACAAGACCGGCCCTGGGGCCAACCCAGCCTCCTGTAAAATGGGTACTGGGTCTTTCCCAGGGGTAAAGTGCGGCTGGGGCGTGCTGATGACCACTCATCCACTTCTAGTACCGCAGTCAGGGAAGAGTAGAGCTATACCTCTACCCACCCTCTGGGCCACACTGGGCCTGTAACAGGAACACTTTACCTTTTACCTATGTGTGATTATGTGACACATTTAAGCATGCTTAGGTTCTGCTGTTGGAGGCCACCTCACACTTGTAGTCTTTACTTTTCTGCAGTTGGCAACATCGGTATGGCAGCTGCATAAATGTGTGAGGTGGCAACATGACTTGGTAGAAATCAGATTCAGTAACCTTAGTGAGATTAATGAGCAACTGTTACTGTGATAGTGATAGTAACTGAAGTACATCCACTAATTTGCAGGCTTTCATAAATGTACATACTCCATTGTGATTATTTTGGTGTACTCCATTGTGATTATTTTGGTGAGGAAGAGATAGTGTTGTAATATGGAATGTACTGTGTATATCTGGTTTTGTCATGGAAGAAACTTCCAGCAAAGTAAATACAAAGTCATTGAAGTAAGGATATCCTAGGAACAGCTAAGAGCAATCACATACCAGGCCTGTGGAAACTGTGCCCTGTGATGCAGATCGCACCCTCATGTATGGATTTAATTCATTAGTATTTGAAACAATGTTACTAGAAGCCCTCTTTTAATAAACATTCCCTTTTTCATTGTGTTTTGATTGTCATCTGTAGAGCAAGGCTCCAGTAGAAACCCTAAAACCAGTGCCCCAGAGACCGCCTAGCTCAGCTGACAGCACCAGTGGCTATTTCTCATCTGGTGCATCTTATGTTGATGATCAAGTGGGTAAGTTTGTCCATGTTTCCCCATGAAACATGTTTCATAGGGAATGTTTTTTTTTTTTTCCAGTTTTCCCATTAAACATGTTTCATGTGGTAAGTTTAACTGATTTTCCATTAAACTTGTTTCATGTGGCATGTTCATCTGAGTTTTCCCATTAGATGCATTTCATGTGGAGAGTTTGTCTGTGTTTTCCGGTTAAACATGTTTCATGTGACAAGTTTATCTGAGTTTTCCCATTAAACTTGGTTTATGTGACAGGTTTGTCTAAGTTTCCCTATTAAACATGTTTGTCATGATAAGTTTGTCAGAATTAGCTAGGACATATTTTATGTGATAAGTTTTTCTTGATATCTCATTCAAATGTGGTTTTGTGCAATGAGTTTACCTGGATTTCCACAGCATCCATTTTCCATGACTCTTTGCCTGTATAACACCTGACTCCCTCTCACATTATTCACACAGGTTTTATGTGGGACATACAGATATATTAGGCCATTTACCTTTCCACCTCATTAACCCTAATGATGGCCACCGTAGTATATTGTGAAATAGCAGAAACATCTTCAACATTTGACACAGCTAATCCCTGATGGCCAAAGCTCCACATTGAATTTAAGCAGCTCTGTCACAGCATGTCTTGTTATAGTGAGCATAGCGAAGAACTAAACTGACACAGTGTTTGTCCTGCAGGACTGTCTGTGTCAGTGCAACTGAGGAAACCAGAGATCATGCTGTTTGCAGACCTGTCCGAACACAATGGCCATGCCTTGTTGCTTCGTACTGAATTTCTCATTGACTACAGCCACCACCCGGGCCGTGACTCGCTGGTCTGTTCTCTGGCAGGGTTGCAGATCCTATCTAAACTTCAGGGACACAACAAACAGCCTCCACATCTGGTAAAAATTATGTTCTGTTATTCTTCTTTTTGGGGTCTTCAAGCTTATAAAGGTTTACATATTACTTCACAATTTTTCATGTACCTAGTTCCTTTTCATAGACTTATTTCTTGCTGACATTTGTGATTTATTCAAACCAGCATTAGTTTTGAAGATTGCTGTCATCTGAGGAGTGATGCCATGCAGTCTGGTACTAAAATTTCAGAAGAATCTGCTGTCTTCATTGTCAAGGTAGAAGAATAAGCTGAGTGTGTCTGTGTGTATGTGTGCGCATGAATGTGTGGAAAGGACATTTGTCCATGTTGGAGACGGTGTGCAAGTCTATGTGTCGGTACACTTGTACTAGACTGCGTGATGTCACAACCCAGAGGACAAGAATCTTCATGGTCACTGCTGTGAGAACTGTGTATTTCACTTAGTGAGTACCCTCAACAGTGTAAAGTAGCCCTAAAGAATTATTATATGCTCACTCCTTCTACTCTGTAGATGAATACTTTAATGCAAATAAAGAATGTTATACTAAGCTCAATCATTTGTACTGTACCTGCAACTACTGTATATATGTAATATTTTCCTCACTTGTTCTGTGTCCAAGGTATTAACCTGTTTTGGATTCACAGAATGTAAATAAATTCATTTCAATTGAGTTAATTAATTCTGATCTATTTTTAATTTGGCTTTTTTGCAAAGCAGATATTTTGACCTGTCTGTATTCTGATATTTCTACTTTCTAACTCTGCACAGTATTCTAATGTTAGAATAAATTGTACATTTCGTCCCTGCTAATTTAAAAGACATTAAGAACATAACAGACTGATATGGATTAACATGGTGTGTGTGTGTATGTGTGTGTGTGTGTTTTTATGTGTTTGTGTACACACATGTGTGTATGTGAAATGTTTGGCAAGGTATACAGCTTGGTATGGTGAGATCTTTACTGGGCATGATTTCAGGCTTCTGCTGCAAAAGAGATGAGAACTTTACTTTTATGGGCTATTAGGCATCACTACTCATGGCATAATAACCCAGAGGGGTGCAGTTCTCAACTCTGCACTGCAGAGTATGCTGAGGAAGTGTGAAGGTTGTGTTATTTGTTTTCAGGTCTTACATCCATGCGATATAGAATTTGTGAAAAGTTTCAAGTCGGTGGATGATGGATTAAAAATGATGGCAACAGTGAGCACTATCGATGTGCATCTGTCAGCCAGCACTGTGCGTACTGTCAGCAGTGTGAGTACTCCAGATAACATATAACATATATTCCAGTAGACATGACCTGAAAATTTTGCATACATTTCTCTATGCAATAAGTTGTTTAAAAATTGCTGCTGAAATCAAAGTGGTTTACTGTTGTGACCTTCAGAACCTTTCTGCTAGCACCTACATGAAACTTAACATGATTTATGCTTGTTGAGGTCCCATTTGAATACATACTTATAATTGCTATGAGCTACAGAACTGCTGAGCACTTCCTGACTGGGTCACTGGCTAGCCACCCATACCTAATCCAACCTGATGGAACCCCACCTGACATGATCCATCTGAACCCAACCCATTCTTCCTCTATCCAAACAGAACTGATGTAACCTGTCTGAGCTGGCCTGGCCTTATCCGACCCAATACAATCTGTTTGCCTGTCACCTGACTTGATGTGACACAATCTGACCTGTCATGACTGACTATTTGTGACTCCAGTTTCCTATGTATCAATAAATAAATAAATGAAAGAAAGAAAGATTGCATGAATAAATGAATGAATGAATTAGTAGGTAAGTAAATAAATACATAGGTAAATAAGTAAATAAATAAATAAATAAGTAATATGCCCTTTTGAACCTTGAAATGTCATTAATTTACAGAAGTTATAGTTTACCCTCCAAAATCCAGTGAATTAAGTCCACAGATTCATTTTAATATTACCCGTCACACACACATAACGTTCAAAGTAGTGTGTTTCCTTCAGGCTTTCTGACAACAAGTCTGTATACGTTTCTTGTCTTTACCTTATGTGTCACATGCCCTGCTCATCTTATATTGTTTTAATTGATCACCCCTCTGATATTTGGTCATGAGTACAAATAATGAAGATCCTCATTATGCAGTTTTTGTGCTCTCATTACTTCTCCCTCTTAGCTCCAGATGCTGACATCAAAGAGTGAAATAATAGTGTTTCCAAACACCATCAGATCATATTCTCTCCTTAGGGCATGAGACAAAGCCATGCACCCACGCTGAATAATGGGTAAAATAATATGTGTACGAAGCTGTTAAACATTTGTTATTGAGTGTATTGAGCTTTATGCATTTTTTATTATTTATCTTGTACAGGTAATTGAAGATATCCATGGCTCACTCCAGCCTGAAGAGGCAGAACTACCAACAAAACTGGGGCATTACAACGCTGACTGTGATGATCTCTGGTCACCGAAGAAAATTCAGCCTTACGTTTTCCCTGAGACTTGTGGTAAAAAAATACTTTATGGTACAGTATAGCAGTCAGTTCTACACTTCGCTTCTCTCATGACTGCAATTCCAACTCGGTAGTGTGATCGTTAACTTTCAAGCCTTTGGAACAGATTTTCTTGTTACGTGCTTTACTTATGTGGTAGCAACTATGCTGCCTCTTAATCGATGATGCCCCGCTGTGATAAGTGGCTTTTGTGGAAAGCTGACACATGTAGCAAGCAATAAAACTGTTAGAAATTAAGTTGTGACTGATGTCCTGTACTTCCTTTCTGTGGCTGTACTTTAATTTGGTTACCCAGCAAGTAACATAAATTATTTCCCCCCATTTTTTTTCTGCTGTATTTACTGCAGATTTTTATATTGATAAGGGTTAAATATTTGAGACTTAAATGATTTGCTTGATTGCCTTTATGTTGAGTATAAATGTCTGAACAGCTAAAACTATTACCAATTGTCATGTTAGACTCATGTAATAGCTCTTTGGCCTTCCACTGTGCCCTGAATTGCCCCATAACATTACTGGCGATTGAAGGAATGTAATAGGGAATTTTGTTTGTTTCAGAAAACCTGTTGTGTGGCCAGTCATCTTTTCCTGAAGGAAGATCTAGGCAGACATTCACAGTAGCAATCCCCAAGATACGCGTGGTTTTTGAGCTGGAAGATGGAAATTGCAGGACTCCTGTTCTTCTGTTCAAGTCATCTGCAGAAGCCAGTGTCAATGACTGGTCCAAACAGATGCACATGAAAGGTATCGTGCAGACTGACATTTGTAATTGCATTAATTATGAATAGATTATGTAGGTTATGAATAGATATGATGATCAGGTCATGTAGTGCTCATGGGAGATGAGAAAAGCATACAGAGCCTTTGCCTGAAAATCTGAAGGGAAGGGACCAGTAGGAGCACTAGATGTGGCTGGGTAGATAATATTAAGATGAATCTTAAAATAAATGAGGTGGAAGGGTGTGAACTGGGTTGGTCCAGCTGAAAATAAGGTCAAGTCATGTCATGTTACAAAACACCAATTAAATGTTGGGTTCCATAAAATATGTGGAAGTTTTTGAAATGGTTGGGTGTCTTAATGAAAAGGACACACTGTATTGTGAAGGATAAATACATGTTTGGGCTACCTTATACTCAACAGAGTACACTGTGTGGTATGAAGGGTAAATACACGTCTGGACTACTTTTCTTATCTTGTAAAAGGTGACCATTGTGATATATCTTTATGACCTTGGGTGTGTTTGTTTTATCTGTTTACCAATAATAGTTACTGAATAGTTACTTTATAATTAAAATTGTATTCCTTGCAGCTGAGATCCAGATGCAAGCCTCATACTATAATGACAGAGTTGGGGCATGGGAACCACTTATTGAGCCCTGCGTGGAAGAGGAGAATGTCTACAGACCTTGGGAGATGTTGGTGAAGGTATTAGGATTATCATGATTAGCCCTCAAAAGTCCACCCTAGATATTAGGACGTAGAAGTCCACCTGGGGTCAAATGTGACCCCACCATGGAAGTGGTTATAACTAATGCTGGGATTTAGTTCTTTTATTGTCAAATTAAAATACATGTCTACTTACAAAAGAACAGCAGTTTGACATCACTGAAATGACAACCTCATGTAACAATGACATATAACTATTACATGATTATCATTTACCCTATATGATATATGAATTTCGATTATGTTCAATATTCATTTCTGTATTCAAGAATGTAAACATGATAAAATGGTTTGAAGAGGAAGAAGAGTTGGGAAAACGGCGCAACTAATCTGATTCATCAGTTTCATCCTTATTCTTGTAAGTGTCACAAGTAACAATCATACTCCTATGGTCTTTGCAGACATAATGTCCACATCCTTTGCAGACAAAATGTGTCTTCACATCTCTACTCCTGCTGCATACATGACAGCACCCTCGCTTTCTTGATATCGCCTCGTAGTCTTCAGGGTCCTACACGGTGTTTTCTTCAGAATCAGAGACAAATCCACACATGACTATTGCTGTTTTGATGTTCCTAGGTAGCGAAGAAAGTTTGTATCGTTGTGTTACAAATGGTGTCACCAGATCATGTGCAATTGTGAGCAAAAAGTCTTTCCTTTTTATCTTCTTCTCGGGCTGATCTTTGTGTATGTTGTGTACATATATGACCAATGCATTTACCGCAGCAATGTTGATCATGCCATCAAACATTGCCATTGCCCATCTGCAAGTTGCTCGCTGTACTGTTTACCTTGCATACATTTGATCCAGCATGTCTACTGCACCTTTTGTTTTGTTATAAAATTCAATTATTTCAGGCTTTCCTGCATCACTGCAGATGGCTGAATCATGATGGAGTGATGAAAGGAGGACAACTGATTTGTTCTTCTTTGGGCCATATGACACAAGTGTGAGATCCTTGGTAAATCCAAAAATAGACGAGTTTACATCACATTGCCTGGCAGGCTTGAACTCTTGTGGAATTTCTGTTTTGTTTTGCTTCATTGTCCCAACAAGTGTCAATTTTTTGTTTTTTAGTTGATTTGCAAGGCCAACAGATGTAAAGAAATTATCTGTTGTTACATTTCACCTGCCTCTGTCCTGACCAGAAATAGGCTGAACCAATATGCAGACGACATCACTTGCCAATCCATGAGCTACTTCATTATTTTCTTTGACCAAATAAACTTTTGCTTTCATCATGTATTTCGTGACACAATCACACATCATCCAACTTTTGATTCCATACTTGCTTGGTTTTTTCGGCATATGTTGCCGGAATCCACTTCTTCCTCTGAATGGAAGTAATTGTTCATCGATGCGGACAGCTGAACCAACCAAATACAATGATTGACACAAACCAATGAACTTGTTCCAAATTTCTCGAAATGCTGTCATTTTATCTTCCAAACGATGTTCATTTCTTGTTGCTTTGACATCAAATCTTATCACTGCAAAGAGAAGATGCACTATTATGCTCTCTCTGTGAGCTCGAGCAACTTTGGGAGGTGTCCTGCTACAGGTAAAGTTCTTGCCTTGAAAAACATTCGTCTCCTTGTCTTTGCTTTCTCCTGTTTCTGAATACTCAATGTCTGTGTTTTCCAGCTGTCCATGGTCACCAATGTCAGCAACATCGTACAGAGAGTCAATATCATCATCAAGATCTTCCTCTACAACATTTTCTTCATCTTCTGAACCACTTAGTCCAATATCACCACTGCTGTGTCTTGTCATCCTCGCTATCATCACTGTCAGAAACTAGATGACTGATCTCGTAATCATCTAGAAATTGTTCAAGGGAGGCCATTTTTATTCAGAATACCAACAAAAGATACTATACTAGTATTTTATACCACATTATCACCATAAAAATGCACAAAACTAAATACAGAAAAACAAGATGCGCAAGGCCAAATGGGGTCAAATCTGACTCCAGGTAGGGAAAATTGAAATTTTAGAAAAACAGTTATCACGAACAGCACAAAACCACTATGCTGACCTAGAGGACAGGACACTTGTCGTGACAAAGTCACGAAGGTTGGTGTCATTGTAAGATGCACCAAACAAGTTACTGAAAAAAAAATGAAAGCTGGGGTCAAATTTGCCCCTGGGTGGACTTTTGAGGGTTAAGAGTGATCACTTAAATAACCCACTTTTTGCTAGCATTGTCCATAAGACATGGTCAGCCATTTGTCTAAAAAATTATACTCTATCTCTAGTGCTGTGGAACACAATTTATCTTGAGAAGCTAGTATTTCCACTGCTAGTGAAGAAATTCCCTGCATTGTACGGAATTTCAAGGTTCATTACCATATGCACAAGAACCCACCATTTGTCCCTGTTTTGAGCCAGATGAATCAATTCGATGCCATCTGATCCCTTTCTCTTGAGGTACATTTTAATGTTATTCTCTGTTTTATGCTTTGATCTTCAAAAGAGTCTCCTACCCTCAGGTTTCCTAACCAAAATCCTGTATTAATTTTTATTTTCCCTCTTGTGTGCTGCACGCCCTGTCAGTCTCACTGGACTTGATATTGTTTGGTGTAATACAGGGCAGTTCATAATGTTCTCCGTGATTACAAACATTTATAACAAGAAAAACAAAGGACATACCTTAATGGAATTGTTCACAGCCACAGGAAAACTGAAAAAGTTTTTTTTTGACAACTAGAGATGTTCGATGTGTGCACCACAGGTGACATGGCACGCATTGCCACGATATTCAAGTTCTTGCCACACACACGTCAACAAGGGTGCATCGGTATTCTTCACTGCTGCAATGATCCATGCCTTTAGGTCAGCGAGGTCACGTGCCAATGGTACTTTGCATACATGGCATGAAATGCATGTTGCACAGTAACCACAGACCTACTTGTGTGATATTCTACCACACAAAATGACTTCTCCCCTGGAGCGGCCATTTTCTCACTACATACACTCACAGCGCCTAGTGGCAGAAATGTGAACTACAATGAAAAACAACTTGCTGGAAAAAAATTTTTTTAGTTGTTCCTTCTATCTGTACAGGTTTTGTAAATATGAGTGCTATGGTTTTCCTATAATAATTTTTTGTAATCCCGGATTACATTATGAAAAGCTCTGTATTATTTGTCAAGGGGTACAGATTATTAAGCCCTGGACACATGGGCATGATGAAGTTAAGAGGTGTATGTTTTATTGAAAGTGTGCTTTTTTTTTGTGTAAATTAAAAGTTAGATTACAGTTTGGCAGCATATTGACATAAATATATAATAAGTGAATGTGCGATGTGAAATACATGTAATATAAAATACATATTTATCTTTAGGTGTTCCAAGCCAAAGCATTTCCAATTTCAAGCCGACTGGATCATGATATTGTGACAGAAACAGACAGTGGCCGTGTAAAGATTGTGCCCCGGTCTCTGGGCAATAAGGCTGAAGAGTCGGAAACATCTGCAGATGAAACAGAGCCAGAAACTGGGATGACGTTCATAAGGAGACACAACATTGAAGCATCACACATCTTGAAAAGAACCACACATGGTGAGGGCATGAGTCTGTGATTAATGTACTGACTTAGCTGCTGACAGAACAAAATTTTGAACATGACGTATTTCCAAAGATTTGATGTTCCTGTGACAGTGAGGGTTAAAGTTGTGGTCATCTGAGATGTAATGCTCTGTATTCTGATAGACAGGTACCATCGTTTTGAAGGGTTTGAATATGGGACAGCAGGTTCCAGAACCTAGCCAGATACCAACCAGACTGTTCGGCCTTTATTTCAGAAAACTGATTTTACTATGACAGTCGAGTAATGATGAATAAATATTGAATTTTTAAAATTGTATGAAACTGCTAACTACATTACTAAAAGTGAGCATCTGTCTATCCTGTATTGCTGCAGCCAAAGTTCAGTCATGGCCAGAAGTGCCAGATGTTTAGCTGTTGTGTCAGGCTGACCTATGATGTATGCTTGTAGCATAGTCACTACAATGACTCTATTTAATATGTTCCTTACCTGTGTGTTAATTTATAATATATAGCAAACCAACGAATGCCTCTGGGTAAAACATACTTTATTGCACATTGACAATCACCAACATGTTCTGGTTGTACTTACGACCATCATCTGCATGTCTTAAAGACTACTAATAAAATACACAATAAACTGTTAATCTGTTTTTATTTATATATAAACCAACATTGCATTACAAAGGGAGTGTGTATAATTTTAACCATTGCGTAAAGTGGCTTTCACCTTTGCAGATTAACATTTTATTGTGTATTTTATGAGTGTTCTTTAAGACTCCCAGATGATGGTCATGGGTTCAACCAAAATATTTTGGTGATTATCCATATGCAATAAAGTACATTTTACCAGAGGCATTTGTTGGTTTACTATATATTATAATGACTGAACATTTTTCAGTTTCTAATTCAGATCAGTAAGTATTTAGAGATTTGTACTTGAAATATAGCTATCAGTTTTTAACTGAGCCAAAGGTCAGTATTATGGTTCTTCACTTGCTGTCTCTGTTGTCTCTTTGCAGAGAATGTGAGTCTTATTGGCTATCCAGATGACTCTGATTCAGAAAATGAGGAAGGAGTGTTAGAGAAACTTGCAGGTGCCATGGGACATCTGGTTACGGGGTAATGTCTGTCATATTTAATTATGGTGTAACAACATTGTCAGTAGCTTAAATGGATTTTGACACAATTTTGTATGAAAGTTATGCCATTAGAGGCTGCAGTTTTTAACTTACTGTGATGTGTTTTGACAATATGGCAGATGTGCAATTTTATGAGGTATGAGCAGTGCTAGTGAAAATACCATTTGTGGTAACTATCCTAACCCATAATGTCTATGGTAAATATAGCAAGCATATTAGGTACACTGAGAGCAGGAGTTATGGTAATAAGAGTAACCACAAAAACAGTAGTAATTAAAGTGCCACAGCAGGGAATGCTTGAGCTTTATGAAATATTCATACACATGAATAAAAATGCCAAGTGAGAGTTCACATGGAAACTGTGCTGTGTGGTAATAAATATATTTTACTTATCTCAATTTGGTACGTGTTTCTCTGTTAGGGGTGTGGGAATTTTGTTTCTGATTCTTTGAGGAGTTTGCTGATTTTCTGGTCCCAAAAAGTGAGCTGCCAAAGGCCATTCAGTTTCGTGTCAGCTATATTTATTGTGTCTTTTTTTTTCCCCCTCTCTCACTCTGAAAGCTGTGTTGTTAGGCCAAGCAGTCCTTGTAGCTGGACTGCTTTACGTATGAAGCTGTGTTTTTCAGTCAAGCAGTCCTCATAACTGGGCTGTTTGACGTGGGAAGCTGTGTCATTGGGTCAAGCAGTCCTTGTAGCTGGGCTGCTTGACCCTGAACATACAGACAGGATTGTCCTTCCAAACACAGGCAAATATTCGTGTAACAAGACAGCATTGCTTTCCAGGGACTTGACTTCTGAACAAATTTTTATTTAAGTAGATTTTCCTCTACATACTTTTACTGCAGTTCCAGGCAGCACATCATTACAGCCTGTTATCCAGCTGAGGAGACTCAGGAGTCAGAAATACAATTTAGTTATTAAGGTCAGTGTGTAAGAAATGACACCTTGACAGATAGCTAATGAACTTTCTGACATCTAGAGACAGCAGCGATGGAGACGCAAGTGAATCGGAGGATTCCAGTGGGGCTGAGCCATCGGTTGAGACTGAGGAAGCCTCAGAAATAACCATGAGCTGTGGGAGCACTGTTATTGGTAGGGATGAGAGGGCAGTGTTCCTGAAAAAACAGAGTAAGTCATGGAATCTTGTTATTTGTGTACCTGGAAGCTCTATTCTTTTGTACAGGAGTGATGAGAATCTGTGTTTAGTTATGGTCATCTAATTTAAAATTTATTTTTTATATGGATATTATATCTTTTAGGCATCATGAATTCCTGTAGAGAGGAAATAGGATGCAAGATAATACTTAAATCTATTATGTGGAATTCAGCACTCTGCATATTGGATGAAATGGTAGGGTTTTGTGACAGTGGTAAAGGCTCACCATGTTCTGTAGTAACAGAAAATGTGTTGATCAGCAAGATAAACATTACATCTGAAGTAACACCCTATCCTTATATCACAGATTTGACTCCTTGTACCCTGTACATAATGTTAATACTCTCAAATGAAGCCAGTTAAGAAATTAATATGAGATCTGAGGTTTTCACATTGGCAACTTGAGGATTCAAACCTCCTGGGAAATTACACCGTGTCGTTATGTAGATGGCTTCTGACATCTTAAGGGATCACAGGTCCTTCATCCATTTTGTTTATGGCCTACATCTTCTGACTTTGTGTGGGGCGCAGCGTGATGTATATTGATTTAACTATTTTGTAATGTGGGTTTAAATTACCTAGCCACTAAAAGCATAAGTAAACCTTATTTAATTATGGTAATTACATGTTTTTCCTTTAGATATAATTATAAATGGCAAACTGCTCTGAAAATTGAGGCAGCAGGTTCATCAAAAATGTTAGTACCGTTCTACCAAAAAATGTTCTGTCATGTCCCAGTTGATGTACAGATTTGATGTGATGGTGAATGAAATGCTTACATTATAAAATGTGTTTCAACAGATGATTCCATGGACTCAGGGTTAGAAACAGAGGCACCAGATCAACAAGCAACGTACATCATGTTGGATGCTAGGGATAGACTAGAAATAACACTTACACCAGCAGCCTTGCAAGTGTTACACAATCTTGCCACAGCATTTACTCGTAGAATTCCAGATATTCCTGCTGCTGCATTTCACGGACTAGATGCACCCCTTTCACTACAGAATGACCTGGGACCTTGGGCAAAAATCACATTGCTGTCAAGGGCTGAGGTATGTTGCAAGCTGGTGTAATGGTATCAGGAGGTGCATGGTTAGAAGTTCGTGTAGTGATAAAATTGAAGGTGCATATGGGAAGTGCACGGTTACAAGTTGGTGTAATGGTAACATACAGGAACTATTTGGAGCTGCGTGGTTACAGGTTGGCATAATTGTTAACCCTAGAGGTGCACTTGGTAAAATTAAAGGTTGAAATAATCCTGAAAGATAATACTGTTGCAGTACTCTATAACCTTTATACTGAGTAACAGTTTTTCTAGGTGAGGGTTGATGTTTGCCTAGTTGTGGAAATTTTGTTTGTCATGAATCTGGAGAGATAGAAAAATGAGCTTCATTATTTATGAAGGAAGAGTGAATTTTATGCTCATCAACACAGGTAAAGAATTTGCGATAAAAATCTGTGTGACAGATTAAAACAACATTTGCATATCTCCTGCAGTGCCTGGCTCTTGTAGTAGTGGAAGTTAAAAGTCCTAGTGTAAGAAGTTTGTTGTACATTCTAGTCTGGGATGTTGTGCAAAGTCGTGTGACATCACACAGAACATTGTTTCTGATCCAGACCCACTGTTAATTTCAATGTTTTCTGGTGTCCAAAGATTCTTTCTGTTCCCATAAGTTTTCTTTTAGGTTTGCACCTACTTTCTCAAAGTTATTAATCCATGTTTTGATAGCAGAATTAACAGGATCAGTCTACCAGAACATGTGGAATCCCACAGTAGAAGACTGTAAACTTGATGCAGCATCATTTCTGGTATGTTGCAATCTTGTGTTGCTGTTGGGGCAGTCAGTCTCCATACACAGACTTTAATTGTGAGTTTGTTGAATAAGAAGTCACATATGGCAGACGTGTGGTAGTCTTCCTGCTTCTTGGTTTGGTTTGGGTCTAACACCATAAAAACATGCTACAAAATGTGAGATTTCAGGTTTCTGCTGTGGTGTAGTAAAGGCCTTCACTTTTGTTAGTTGTTGTTACACAATGTAGGTTGGTATCTTCCCCTCTGCCTTCGTTTCTTCATTTTTTCACTTTTACACTTCTGCCCTGTTGTCTCCCATTCCTCCTCCATATTCTCATTTCTTCACTTTTGCACTTCTGTTCTGTCATCTTCCCTTCCTTCTGAGTCTTCTCATTCCTTCCTACCATGTCATGTTGTCAACCTCATATTCCAGCAAAGTGACTGTTTTCCTTACTTTACCTGAGAACTCACACTGTCCCACCTGTAATCGCGTGTCCTGTTCCTGGCAGGACTACATGGCACTCAAAGATGGGACTGACTGGTTGTCCTGGAGTGTAATAACCAACCAACCTATGCCACATATCATCCTATGAGAGTGATGTCCTCATATTGTGAAATGTTATGCAGGACCTCCTAACTGTAGGCTCTTGAGAAATTTTGACTTCCATAAGAGGTGGGTGACTTTATGGGTAGCTGTAATAATAGTAGTTTCAGAGGAGGTACTGTTCTGTATGTAATTTGGTTAGGTATTTATGGCAGACAGAATGGAGTAACATGATAAAGGGTTGGCATATTTCTCTCTGTTTCAGTTATTACCTGATGGTAAGGACAGAGTTGTCATGACAGCATGGTATAATAAGTCTGATTCCCTTCCAAGCAGTCCTGCCTCAACAGCAGCTGGCTTAGCTGACATAAGTCCAACAGATTCTGACATTGACATAGAGAGGTACGAGAGTGTTACTTTCAGAGCTAACCAAGCAGCATCCTGTTTTCCACACAAAGTCTTTGTGCCACGTGTCAAACCCAGACGCCACTTGTCCACATAGAGAAGTTTGATGATTTTTGCCAATTTCTTCTGTGTTTGTTTCTGAACCTGTTCATTCAACAGCACCCTTTGTCTTCGAGTGAGATTTCATATGCCTCTTGTCATTGGTGACCCAGTTTTTAACTTGAACTGCATTTATTTGTAATCTTGTATAGGACAAATCACACAAAAACAGTTTTTTTATCTTAAACATTATTTTTTCCATGTGCAGAAAACTCTATACAAGAAATTTGTTAAAAATCATCAAGTTCTTTTGATTTATGTTAAACATTTCATGAAATATCGTATGTACCCCTGGGGATTCTGTGTGTCCCTGGTTCATAACTGATAATTTGAGTAAAATCTGGAATAATTAGTACAACATGACTAATTCAGCTCACATCATTTCCATTTATAAAATGGCAGACGAATACCAACCCCTTTCACAGCAATCTGCTGCCTCCATACCGTGGGTAGGAGATGCAGGCTGTGAAGAGTGTTCCAAATTTTTGGTACCTGTAGCAAGCTATGCAGTGCCACATCCCAGAAGACAGCAGTCTTGATACACAAAATGTATCGGGTGTGGACACACATGTACGTGGACAGGTGTGATGTTCATTGCTGGGTTTATGTTTAGCATCCAGAGTCAGGCCTTGATCAAGAAGGGGGTTTCTAAGACAAGTTTCTGAACTTGCACATAAGAGTAAACAGGATAAATATTCAGACATTTGTGCCTGTAAGAGCCATTAAACAGCACTATGGTGGTCACTGGCATTGACATTGCTGCTGCTGTTGTAGCTGTGGTGATGATGATGATATTGGTAAAGGTGAAACTGATTTCATATTTCAGCTTTGAAGGAGGTTTCAACACTCACAGTAGTGAAGGAACCACAGGACAGGATTTGTTGTCACCACCACTAAGATTTCCTGGCGAGTCTGTGACCAAACTTTACAAGAAAGTGACAGATGAAAGATTGCTTATTGAGGTGGAAGGTATGGTCATCTGTGGTCTGATTGTAGAAACATGGGCTATGTTTTGACGTTTTGCTGACCGTGCATCTCAGTATATTTATCTCAGTAATTAACCAACTTGATGCACAAAATTTTTTTGTTTTACAATAAGTTTATTTCATGCCTGTACGTGTTTTGAGCACATGTGCTCATCATCAGGAGGTCAAAATTGCATTACACAGCCTCTGGTATCATCATACCTATAGGTGGCCGTCCTGCACACAGGTTGAGAGGGGACTCTCTCAACCTGTGCGCAGGATGACCACCTATAGGTATGATGATACCAGAGGCTGTGTAATGCAATTTTGACTTCCTGATGATGAGCACAACAGTGCTCGAAACATGTAGAGGCATGAAATAAACTTATTGTAAAACAACAAAATTTTGTGCATCAAGTTGGTTAATTACTAAGATAAATATGGGTTATGTTATTTGCTGAACTGCTATGTTTGCTGAGTGTTACTGTAATTGGCACATAGACACTGAGTGTTAGGATTTCACTATAATGGTATTAATACTTAATGAAGTAGCTCAGGTTGTTGGGTGCTGGTTCTTGCTGTCTGCTCAGTTTTATCAGTACCATTACAGCTATAAACATTCAGCCTTTTATGACTCCATTACTGCTTGTCCCATATTAAGTCCAAGTGTTAATGTATGAAGTATTTTTGAGCTCTGTGCTCTTCTGGGATCTAATACAGCGTCGAGTGATAATTCCGTACTGAAGTTCTGGTACGGGTAGGTTGTCCCATGATATCAGCACACAGTCACCACTGTGCTGTGTGTAAAATCCAAGAAGATCGCAGGTTTCATTTACATAATGGCAGAAGCCTGAAATCACTCAAAGTATTTGTTCATTTTGTGGTTTGATGGCCTGTACCATGCATGAGGTAAATCAAAATTGTGTACAGGATTTGGGTTTGTAAATCCTGTAGAAAGGCAACAACATTATGTTCTACAGCAGGTGACTGATAATTGGTTGACAAAAGATGCTGTGGATATGGCATGCACTTAGTGTTTCAGTGTTTCTAGTTTACATTGATTAATACTACTGGATCAGATGAATGTACGAGACTAATATTTAAATGGAGTTTTTTTTTGTAGGAGTGAGTTTGGGGGGGGGGGGGGGGGTTTTCAAAACCCCACCACACAAAAATTATGTTGTGTAAATTTTGTTTTTATAGTCCAAATTATAAA
>Ga0123354_10002282_pt1 | contig 25083 bp, 13 predicted proteins | sample TergutLab28metaG_2_FD_97872 | JGI IMG/M metagenome (GOLD analysis project Ga0123354, IMG submission 97872) | Labiotermes labralis P4 segment gut microbial communities from Petit-Saut dam, French Guiana - Lab288 P4 | ecosystem: Host-associated > Arthropoda: Insects > Digestive system > Gut ...
ACACACACACACACACACACACACAAAATGCATTGTTGCATTTCCATTGCAACCATGCAGACATGCCACGGTGTTGTATTGCATGTAAATGGCCTGTCTTGTTTATTGTGGCAGAATCAAGTTTTTGCAATATTTTTGAAACCAGATATGGTGATTATTCTTCCCTTTTCATCACTGATGTGGGTGTGTTTTGTGTGTGCTGCAAGGTAGAATAGAGTCAATTAATTTTTAATTATAAATGTACTGTATTACAGAACAAACTTCGAAGCAACACCTCCACCCATTCTAATTGACAATGGACTTGCCGTCTTGGAGAACGAGAAGATCGAACGGCACATCATGAAGAATGTTCCAGGTGGCCACAATCTCTTTGTACAAGATAAGGAAGTTGCCACACTTGTTGAGAATCTGTATAGTGTAAGTTAACCTACATTTCTAAGTAGTTCCTTCTCTGTTAGAAATGAATTTTTTCACCAGCTGGAACTTTAATTTGTCTCTATTATCTGAAGTATCCATGAGAACATCATTTGCTGCCAAAGGACACTTACACTTTGCAAAACTTTTTAAAAATCTCCTCTTCTGTGCAAATGTTCTATAAATGTGATATTTCTAAAGTTCTCACAAGCTTCATTGTCCTCTGTAAATTTGTGTCTGTCATATACTTTCTGTCACGTGGTTTCTCCCTCTCCCTTTGATTGTTTTTCTACAGTTGAGTATAAACTCATGTCATTGATCCACCATGGGTTCCTAGAATTCTGACTTGCTTGTCTGTTAGTATGCAATTCTAACTGTTATCACCACGTTACATGAGGGACCTCTGTTGTTCCTTCTCACACATCATACTTTCATTTCTTCAGTTGCAGAATGACTGAATAGTTGATTATTTGTCACTTACAGCTGATATTATATTACTTTTAGTTGTGAAATTCTGCTGGAATTGACTGCTGACAAAAGGTAATATTTTTCACGATCTCTTCACCACCACCACCACCACCCTTATAATTCCTGGTAGGAATGGCAAAGAAGACTTTTCCAGTTTTACCCCCAATAAGTGCTCTTCGTGTGGGTGTGAATTCTCTCTCTTCATGCTCTATTTTGCATATCTTCTTGCATGTGCCACTCTTTTGTCCTTGATCCCACCCTCCCAAAGCACCTTATATAAGTAACTAATCATAACCAGTTATTAGAATCCTAGCTTCTTCAATTGCTCAGTTATTGTGGCTTTCATTACCCATGCAAATGAGTGTGTAGTGATAGATGGTTACATGTGTAACTTTCCTTGTTTCCTCTATCCATTGTGTCTTTTTTGTTTGTTTCCTGCTTCTGACTCCAAACGTGATACAGAAAACCCAAATATCTTATGTACCTCAAGTTCTTGACAGGATGCATGGTAGCCAGTATGGTTAGACTGTGTGCAAGTGTTCTAGTCAATACTTAAGACACTTCAAATCTTAATTTTGAGTATTGTTTTTAATAACATGAGTATACTTTAATTTGGTTACATTTTTCTGTTATGTGTCATTATTTATTTCCTTAAATTATAGGAATAAAATTTAATTCCACTTAGAGTAATGCTTGTTTCATTACTTTCCTAATGTCATGCTTATGAGGAAAGCAACCATGTCCTGTACAAATAGTGGGCATTTCTGCTCATAGTGCATGTAAGTTGCAGTTGGATCTGTAGAAGGGCTGTCATGTTAAGCCATTAAAATATGACACATGGATATTGTATATGGCCAAGTGAGATTCATTCCTGTTGAGTCAGTGCTATATAGTCTGAGACACTGACAGGTTCATTAATATTTGTAAACCATTAAAAAATTCTGTTTCTGTGTTGTGTTACATTTTTTAGGATACCTTTCTTCCTTGCCAGTAAGCACATGATTTCCATCAAAAACCTTGGGGTATACTACAGTGGGCACATCTGCTGTGTCTACTGCTTTCTGATGCAGTAATTGTTGGAAACTTTCACAAAACTTATATATTTTTGGACTGTGTTATCATAGAGTCAGTATGATTTTACAATTACGGATCATATTTTCTTCGTATTCAAATAATGATGCCAAAAGTAGCAGGTTCATATAATGGCATACTGTGTCATGGTTGGAGCTGAAACCTTGTGCAACTTACAGACCATAGTCTCATCTTTCGACCATCCTTGGAATTCTGTAAGCAGGGAACTTCCATGCCAATTGAGAAACTATCACTTTCTAAAGAAAGACTGTTCACCCTGGAGGTAGGTAGTTATACTGCAAAGTGACCATGTATTTCTATCAACAGCCTGATTGTCTATCCGATGACTGCATTAAACATTGGATTTGCATATACTATATTTTAGGTAAATGAAGTCATCTTACTTTTAATATTGCAGACTGTATTGGAAACGGTCAGTCACTTCCTACACAAAAAGAGCCAGTAGCTGTACAGGAAACTCTTGCCAAATGCTTGGGCAGGCTGTATGTTGTTCATCACTGCCCATAAGTGTTGGTTCTGTTTATTTTAAACATGAAGGAAGTTATTCTGCATGCATGCACTTCAAGTTTAATTATGTCTTTGAGTGAGAGTTTGCTGATCAGTGGACTCTTAAATCATGGCCCAAACCCTAAACAAACATTATTTAATATACAGTTTGGAGCACTGGCCTCCAAGTTTTTTAGTCATTGGTCTCAACTTCCTGCTGTTATCTTTTACTGTACTTATGTAAGATGAACACATTTCCATTGAGAGTGTTCATAGCCTGGATGAACTGCAGACTCCATTTCATCACACCCCATAAGCGTAGGAAAGTAGATCTCCACATTCAGAGGAAACATGACAGAAGTACTATTTACCTTATCTGCACTGGCTGGAATGTGAGACAGCCACTCAGTCATGTGTTATTATACATAGAGTTTAGATGGTTACTGCATCTGTCAAATGAAGTGTTTGTTTGTAATACTTTTGCAAGGTGGTATGGTTTACATTAAGTGGGAATATAAATAGCCAAAATAGCACACTCTTGCTGTGAATATTCTTATGAAGCTTATATTTTCCTTTGCATAACCTTAGAAAGGGGGCTTGGTGTGCAGTGACCATGTGAACAATTATAGGGCCTGTGTTTTTGAAAGAAACAGTACATTCAGTTCTGATACCATTCTGTAGAGAATTAATGGATGAAGAGATAATGTATGGTTGCTTGATGCACAACACTGTCACAGCCCACACAGCAAGCTTCTGAATGACTTCCACAGAAGAGATTTCAGTAAACATTTAAAGGCTTGTGGTTTATAGCCTCCCAGATATCGAGTTTTGAATCTGTATGATTATTAGTTGTGAGCAGATGCCGAAAAAGTTAGTGCAAACAATCCACATTCTTTGCAAGAACTGAAAGTGTTTGAAGGAGAAATTGCAAATATTTTTTAAGGCAAGGTCTCTCTTGTGTGGCCAAATATGTTTTCAGAATATGTGGGGGCCCACATAGAAGCTGATGGTTGGCACATTTGAGACTATTATATGGAATAAAGTAAACTAAAATGAGTAAGTATGCTGTCAGTCACAACACTTGTACATGTGGTTTTTTTATTATATTTTATACTACATGTTTTGGCCTTGTTTGGCTGTCCTTAGGTACATCTAAACACAAACAATACTAGTAGGAAGGATAATTGCAACCATAAACTTTTTAAATTAGAATAAGATATTATTATTTACAGTTGAAGTGGGATTTGTAAGAAGAAAGGTTCATAATGTCTTTTGCAGGTATTATGAAAGTGTAGAGAAGGATATACTGTAAAAATCTTTAGCAGGTTCCTGTTGAGATTTGTATATAATTTTAAATAATTGTTTCTGTTTACAAATTAGGATTTTTTTGTATGCACTCTGTGGGTAGACTATCTTGGTGTTAGGTTGTTGTATCTTGTATGGAGCTTCTATAATGAATTAAAGAAGAAAATTTGTTCCGAAAATTCTCACGTCAACTGTAAAGAATTAGATCTTACTCCACCTTAGAAATTTCATAGTTCCCATTAGCCCTTTTTCTAATACTTTTTGTGCTTAGTTATGCCTGATGATGGCCAAAAGAGGCCAACAGATGTGTTATAAAATGTAATAAATAACCATATATACATAATTACATATAGCCATATATGCAGGAGGTGTGGTTTATGGTGGATTTATTCATTAGAGTTATATCTTTCACCATGGGATGCACCAACCACAGAAATAAAATAAGTTAAACTTAAAAACATTTGGACTCCCGTTGGTTTAAGGTGTGCTACATCGTATGTTTCTCATAACGGCTGCTGTGCTTAGGGACACAATAAAATGGACACACTTTGTATGTGATTGTAGTTTAGGTTTCATCTTCACAGCCACAGAAGCTGGAGAGATTAATCAGAAACCAAGCAGCAGAGCTTATTCCAGAACTGTAGCTTCTGCTATTTGTGTGGGTATTTGCTTCTGTAAGAGTCTAGATCTCATACAATGCATTTTGTTGCATATATGAAAACAAAACAGACAGTCCTTGAAATGGGCTCTTGATGTTTTGTTTACTTAGTTGGATGAACATTTTGCGTTCTTTTCCCTGGGTGTAAAGCAGCCAAGTGATGAAGCTAAGAACTTACCTCCATTTAGTTCCAGGGTGAAGAATACATGGAGCCATACCTTTACTGCCTCATGGCATGGCACATAATGAGCATAGAAACAACTGGTATTACCTTGGCTTTATGTTATGTTATGTTGTTTTTACAGAAACTGAAGCTCATGTTACTTAAGAAGGATGATAGCAAAACAAACAGTTTGATGTCACATCTGCGCAAGATTAATGAGCACTTGGGACGAAAGGGCACACGCTTCCTTACAGGTGACACCATGTGCTGCTTTGACTGCGAGCTGATGCCACGCCTTCAGCATATCCGGGTGGCAGGTGATTTTCCCTTAATTGTATTATTTAGAAGATAATGCTTCATATTGTAGCAGACTGTGGCACACTCTTCCTGCCAGCTGGCAGGTAACAAATGCTCTTGAACAAGGGAGTGATACTGGTCAGTATTGGTCTTCCATATTTATAGAATATTTGTGTTATATATTCAGCTTTTATGATAAGAACTACCATTAGTTGTATAGTGTGTAACTGTGTTGTGGTCTCATTTGGAATGAATGTTCCAGAAGTGCACCTCTTAGCTTGACATTTGTCCGTCATGTAGTACATAGAAACTTAATATCCATTGCGTGGGGTTTCATGAAAGTTTATATTGTAGTATTTTAGTAAGATATTTTGACACACTTCAGTTTAGTTAAAATTTGATGATGATGATGATGACAACGACGGTGAAGTATCCCTGTCCGTGAAGGCCTATGGTGTGTTTGTGTACCCATCCTGAATATAAGTTGCTGAATATTCATCACAGCAGAAAATGTCACAACATGTCGAGAAACATGAAATACACATTTCATGCCCAAAACACTTTGTACAAGGTTTGCAATAATTAAATGAATGATTTTAATGCAGTAATGAAAGTTATAAAGTAATTTGTGCCTGTGTTTTGTACAGGAAAGTATTTCCTAGACTTTGATATACCTGTGGAGTTGGAACACCTGTGGCACTACATGTTCCATATGTACCAGCTGGATGCATTTACACAGAGCTGCCCAGCTGACCAGGACATCATCAACCATTACAAGCTGCAGCAGGTGGGGGTCAGTACTCCTGCCACTAACAATACTAATTATTGTCAGGTTGCTTCTGCTGCCATTAATTTATGTTCAGTACAGTCTCATTAACCCTGTGTCTTGTGTTCTAAGAATTTCTCCCTGTTGGTTGTACCATCTGTGGAAGTGTTGCTTTCATGTGCTTGGTTGAATCATATTGCAAGAACAGATTCCATTTACTCCAGCAGTGAGTATTTCGATGATTTTCACTGCCTGGAGAAAGTTCCATGCTAAATGTAAGCCCCCTGTCGGTTATTTCATGGTTTTTCACAATAATGTTTAATGTGGATACCACTAGTCCATACTGCAATGCAAGGCAAACGCATGCCAGTTTGTGCATCAGATTTTACTAAAATACCTATTTCATCACTTAATTATGAATGATTTTTGCTTTCTTTATACATATTTCATGCTTTGCTGTGAAACTACGCTCTGCCTACAGTATAGTATGATCTACATGACTGCCATTCAATTCAAGACTAAAGACACACAGTGGTGCTTCCTCATACAATCGATTTCCATCAGTAAGGTCGATGAATTAAAATTTAACATCTGTTCCTGTCAAACCTGCTGCCATCTGTACAAGAACTAGCATTTGGTTGAGGGCAGTTTCACTGAGATGTTGGCATTTGTGCTTTGCTAGGTGCAAGTAGACATTCTGAGAAGAAAATATGAAACAAAATCAGTTAAATGCTGTAATTAGGACTAGAAAAATGAAATGTAAATTCTGAGAAAATGTATAATTGGGTAACATACAGGCATTTGGCTGGGACTTTACAAAAAGTACATAAAATTCAGTAAAGTTCAGAATGCAAGATCATAAAATTGGGTTTTTAATGTATATATTTTGTGTACCTAATGGTTGTTAGACATAACTTGAGAGTTTTTTGTCGCTGTCACCTTGCCTGTAGTTTCCAGTGCACAAATTATGTAAATGTGTTTTAGAACACTTCATTGAGATCTGCAGTTTTTTGGGATTTTGCGCTGTGGAAAATCTAAAGTAGCGCACATCTCATTTACACCATGGCAGAATCCTGAAATCACACATACTTAGACATCTTGAATGAGAATAAGCCAGACCTATACACTTTGTGTGTTTGTACTGTGCGCATGCGTGTGTGCACACACACACACACACACACACACACAGTGTAAAAATGGTGTCTTGGATTCATTTGAATGCCATAACTACATTTGGCAGGTGAGAAGTGAACATTTTTTCTTGAAGTGCCACAATGGCACTCTGGGAGTGGAGGTATATCCCCACCCATTCTTAACTCTGATGCTAGATGGAGGTGAGTGGTAACCTTCTAATCCTGGTCAGTTTATACCTTTGGGAAAAAGCTCCATTGTCCATTGAATAGGTGGCTGAATGGACTTCAAAACCAGTCTGAAAGTTTTTGGGTATCAGAAAAAGCTCTTGTCAATGCCAAAATACAAACCTTTGATCATCAAGCCTGTAGTCTGTTTACTATACTGACACTCGCTGTCCTGGCTTGCTTGGACGTGCTGCTAGATTAAATGTAGCCTGCACTTGCATTTTGATGTTTTGTCTTTTCACAGATGAAATTGGAATTATAAAGAGGTAATGGAATCTACAAAAGCTTACTTATGAACTGCTGACAAGAATTCAAAATGTTACTGACAACTAATACACATTACTGTCTTGTGATACCAGCCAGCCTGTCATGGGCAACATGCCAGAACTGAGATACTGTCATAGTGATTGTCAGTGTTATATTTGTTCTGATAACACCATAAACAAACACCATTGCCACATCTACATGTGTGGGCCATTTGTGTTGCAACATTATAAAATTTTACATGTCTGCATTCATACTAAATCCCTTTGGCACGTCATTGTGTTGCTTTGTGTGTGCCATGTGTGTGCGCATGTGCCTGTCTTGTTTAACCTTAAAAGTGGGTAATATGTGACCAGCTGATAACTGTCAAATCTTTAAGGGATGCCCATCACCATTTATTATTGAGGGCAAGCTGTTATTTTTCCTCAGTGATCTCTGATATAGCTGCCGTTGAAATCCGTTTCAGATTGAACATTTGCATTAATTTATTCAGAGATATGCATTTGTTGGGAATGATGTTACTAGTTAGACAGTACTGTATTCAAGCATCTTTTGTCTCTTACAGGGAATGAAAATGAAGAAACATGAAGAACTGGAGACACCAACTTTCACCACATCAATTCCAGTATCAATTGCAACTGAAGACTAAATCCATTCTATAAAATTTGCTTTTTTGTTTATATTGCTGCCACTGTCATGTTGGAAGAATCTGCCTTCATTTTGTGCCAGCTGTTTGTAGCTGTTGATGTGGTGCACAATGATTGATCGATGTAAAGCGTGTGAACAGGTAGATTCTTGGACTATCAACAACACAGATGTAGTAATGTAAGAAAATTATGTTGAAAACTATAGACTGACAGTGACATCTGTACCATTGAGGACAAGATGATTTCAGAGCCAAGCATCTTATGTATAAGAGGTCTAACTTTGTGCTTCCTTGTGAATTTGTGTGAATTTTACTGCCTCAGAAAAGAGAACCGTGCCATGCCTTCGTCCTCGGATGAATGGTTTTGAAATCTTCACATACACATTGAGCATTTTTTAAAAAAGAAGAAGAGAGGGGTTGTTGACCAACAGAAACTCCTGAAACAGAAATTGATTTTGTAAAGGGAATATATATATGAAAAAGTGAGATTGTTGGAAAGCTTTGTTGATCGTGTTGGTTTCTTGGTTTTGTAATTTCCATTCACAAGATCTTTGCATGAGTTTCTAAGTATTGTTTCACATCCCTTAAACACAATCTTATTGTGTCACGATACAGAAATTATAATCCAGGCATTGTTAATTAACTGTTGCATTTAGCTTGGTGAGAGAAAGAAGAATGTTTTTATTGAGATGGTTGGAGCTTTATGTTGAAATGTTAATATCTAGCTGATAATATTTGGTTCCAGAAGAAGGGAACATTTCTGTGTTTTAGGTAATGGCCATATTGAAAATTGCAATAATTTATATGCCAATCACCTTGTAAATTCAAGATAGAGGCTGTTTAGATAGACAAGCTTTGTTACTTTATTTTTTATTCCATACTTCTGTTTACATGACAGTGACCACTTTTTGTGTTTGGCTTAGGAAGATAGTTACATGTATGGAGGTTATGTAGGAATGCATAAACAATCCAGTAGAACATTTTGGTAGGTCTTGTTTCCAAATCTGCATGATCAGTGTTTTTATTTGGTGAGAGACTTCTAGATTTGAACACACAGTTATGCTTCCTTATTTACATTTTCTCAATTGCATATCTAAATATATAGTGGAATTTAAACTTGATCTTGCAGATGATGTCTCTTGGAAGGTACCATGTCATATTTCCTGCTTCTTTTTTAGCAACTGCTAAGTATGTTGTGTTATAAATACAAGTTGAAGTTCACTGATCGAGGTCTTGGAATTTTCAGGTATAATAGTACAAGTGCTTCCTGAATATTACTCAGATTCTTATGGTCCTTGGCATGTACAGATGTATAGGAAATTGTCAGAATACATCAAACAGCCAGTTTACCAATTTATATTGCTCTTTGTTTTGTTTGTAATGTTTGAAATTACACCATCTGAACAAAGGTACAATTTAATTTCATGTCCTGTCCAATGTAGGCTGTGACTTCAGTGGCTTACATTAATCTTTGTGTATATCCAAAGACTCCCAAGATTATACAAATAGAAGTGTTTATTGTGTCACATTTTTAGTGAAATTCTGTTAGTGTTTCTTTCCTAGTACAGTATTTTTCAGAAAATGGTTCTACAAGTGACATGCACTTCATAAAACTGTGGACTGGTGGCATATGTTGGAAAGTTTTGTAAGGCAAGAAACACCATTCACTTGTATTACTATTTCTTGTAATGTGTAGTTTATAATGCTAATAATATTACTGGTACTACTACTACTACAACAACAACAACAACAACAATAATAATAATAACAGTGAACTAAAAGAAAAGTTAAAGTTGTGTGTTTCCTGTCTTTCCCTTGGTAACAAAATTGTTGAGCATTTCTGCCTTCATCGGGATCTGAAGAATAATTAATAGTTTCTTTATCAATGCCGTAAGTAACTGAGATTAAATAACTTTGAATAGTAGCATGATGAATAAATAATGAATTGAAAAAGATATGGGGCAAAATGTCATGGCATATTTTAAGGCAAATTTGCCTGGAGGTACAGAAAAATCACAAAATATCTTCTGTGTTGTCAGTGACACAGCCATGATTTGAACTGGCCGCCTCTGTTACAGCTTCGAGGTTGGTGGATGACAAAGGCAAGAACAAAGCTGTCCTGCTGGAAGTCTTAATAGCATGGGGGTTTGACATGATGAGAATTCATTCTAAAGGGCTTTTTTTTGGGGTCAGTTTTATTGTATCTCTTCCATAAGATATGTGTAAATTTAGTATGGTGTCTCATTTCTTTAATTGTAAGCATAAACTGTGATGGAGCTAGTGCCCAAAAAATTAATGTTTTTTAGAGTACTGGAACCATAAGACAGGACCATTCTAGGTGTGCAGTGTACAAACGTGATAGTCTCTGGTCATTTGTATTGCAGTCACATTCAAATTGGTGGGTAATGAACGTAAGTTGACTGGAAATAGCGCATTTCCAATGTGATATTGCAACAAACATCATGGCACTAAGATGATTGTGTCTCATTTGTATTGCATTTATGTATGCAAGGTAGTGTATAGTGAAACTAAGTTGATTGAAAGTAATGCATTGCAGATGTGGCAGTATTAACTTCATTGCACTGTAGAAAGATGAAAAGATCCTGTGACTCAACTGTATATTGGACTGGTGCTGCTAGTCCGTAAGTTTTGTTGTTGCAAGGTAAATACAGGTAAGTTTATAAGTACTGCTTTTTCCCATTCCATTCTTTACCTGATGCATTGATCTGCTGGCCAGTTGTACATGTTGCCTACAAACTGCCAACAATTACCGTATATTGTACCATAGCTCCAGCAGTTGGTTACTGGCTTCTCAGCATAACAGATGAGTGTGTCACATGGGTTGTGATTTTACATAATGCAGGACAGTCATATCCCACTCAACATTCCTATCTATCCACCAACAGTCCTGTCTGTAGTTTAATTTGGAGAGTTGTCTGTGGTTCATGGCAGAAGGTTAGCCACATTTGCTGCCTGCAGTGTTAGTAATGTTTCCTCTCTTAGTGTTGGCAGTACTTGGAAGTAGGGAAAAGTGTGTCATTTTGGATGCCAAAGGCAAGAAGTTTGGTAGAGAGGTTGGACATGAACGTGAGCCTCATACGACTTGAAAGGCACCTGGATGAACACCATAATGCCAGGAACTGGTATAACTGCTTTGTGCATTCATTTTGTTAGCACATGTTGGCAGTATTGTGAGCATTTGGTTCTGGAATAGAGCTCAACAAACTGCAAGTAATATGAATTAAAATGGAAGCTCTTGTGGTCAAAATTTACAAGTATTTTGACATTTATGTACAATGCATGTGACAGAACTGGAAGAGTTTGTGAGACTGTGGACCTTTGGTTCAATGTTATTCTGAAGCATGGCAGTACCTGGTTTCTTTCATCGCATCCAACTGTTTAGAGGATCATTTTGTTACCACTGAAGCCATATTTCATTCTCAAGTACACTACCCTGTGACAACAAAAACTCCTTTTGTTGTGAATTTGAGGAAGAGAGTTTATTCGTGGACTGTTACAAGTGTTTAATGAAGTAATTTTAGCCATGGATTGACAGTTATACCAAACTGCGCAAGTCTAAAACAGTGCACTGCTGCATAATAAGCCTTGGTTTTTAATAGCCACACAGTGATGGTTGTGTGAGTGTGATGTGGAATGCAGAAGTCAAAGCTGTAATTTTGAAGGGGCCTGGTTTTTAAGTATAATGTCATGCAGGGTCACTACACAGGTCCTGCTGTGTTGTGTTCCAGCAGCATTTAAACCTTGACCTTTGTGTGACACAGAAGTCCTGGAGCAAGCAGAGGAGTTTGTGTCATGTTTTGTATTGTTGTGTGTATACTATGAGCCATAAAGAGGAAAGGATGAACTAATGGACTGGAAAATGGTTCTTGAAACTTGAAAAATTCACTGAATTTAATCTGGCTGTGTATCATAACTTCCTGCCAAACTGTAGTAGTATCAATCTTTTCTCTTATTGAAAATGTTAATTTCACCTTTCCTCATACAGTAAACTAGTAAATCATTTTTCTCTTCTTCAAGAATTATGGCATTCCTCTGTCTTCACTTTCTGACTTCCTACCTCCTGCCATTAAAAGCCATATGTGTGTCACTGTCATTTCGCGTAATGCATCATGCTCGTGCCAGCTCGATCGCATGGGGTGTTAAAAACCAAGGTAAGAATGCTGTCAGCATGTTTGAGCTGTTGAGCATGGTGCTGCAATCTATCAAGCCTAGGAAACAAGGGATTGTTATACAAGACGCACCTGCCTGCATTTGTAGCCATAATGGCTCAATGACTGCATTTCTGGTTCTGTAGTATCACATAGATCAAGGCTAGCAAACGTATGGCTCGCGGTACCAAATTGTTTTCTTTTGCACAGCCAGCATCTCTATATTGTGAAGAAAATGTGTTCATACGCACATATCTGTGTAGGGACTATATGAATTACCTTTGCTACCAAGTGATACTGCAAGTGAAACTTTTTCGCAAGTATTGAGTGGATATACATCACTTGGGGATTGGTTGAATACGACATTGAACTGTGTGTTTTAGTCTTTTTCTCAAACACTAAGTAGTAGCAGCCTCAATTACACAGTTTTTATCACAATTTTCAAGGAGGCCCTTATTGGAAATTAAGTAATATGTATTGGAGGCTCGAAGATCTTGTTTCGATCTTCTAAATTCTAATGAACGCTCAAAAGAATTTTTTCGAATTGTAGTCAGTATGGCCACGCTTCCCTGAAAAGGTTCGCCGGCCCCGACGTGGAGAAAGGTAGTCTTACATAGAAGTTGTACCGGATACGAGTCGCGTAAAAGTTGTGTGTGGTGACTCGTGGCATCCATTGAAGGAGGTTTATTTTTTTCACATTATCCCCTTGTTGCTCTCATGCTGCGTGTGCGTTGTGGTTGTACTACGTCGTACTCTCCTTTTCGGTTTGGTACTTCCTGCCCGTCTGCTGTATGGGGCGCTTCTATCTGTCGACGGTGCCGCGTGTGGCGCTGTTGTTCCTCCATTACCATCCCATGCGCCGCACATTAGTCTTCTCCAACCTTCCCACCTATTGCACATGACGCGAGATACGACGGTTACTCTTTCGAAATATTGCTGCGTTCCCCCTTCCCTCCATTCGTACCACTAAACATTACTATTGAGACCGAGGTTAGTTGTTAGTACTATTGATAGTGTTCCTCTATTGTTTCTTTCGGACATTGTCCATACTGAGTTAAGTTAGTCGTCTGGGTTATTCCTAGCGATTCACACAATTTCTTTCTCATTTCCCTCCAACGTATGTGGCGCTTCATTACCTTTCCCTTTCGCCCTCTATGTTCCCTAATATTCCTCTAATGAGACGGACAGCAGTTAGCCGTTTGAAATATTCATTGTTTCCTCTTTTCCCTGCGGGCTTCGCGCTACCTTTCGTCATCTCGCCGGACGCCAGTATCGCTTTGGTTCTTGCTCTGAGTGCTGTGCTATTTTGTGATTCGAATTCTTTTTCGCGTTATTACAAAAATTGTACATTTAAAACACCTATGGCCGATATACGTGTTACTTCTGTAATTCGAGCAAACGAACGGCGCCTCAATTCCGAGCCGTACGTTTATTCCACGACGTTCGGTCGCGCAACGCTGGGCACCAGCGATGTTCGTAATAAATTGTTTCTCGCGTTCCTGTTCAGCGACCTCGACGTCGGCGTCCTTTTCTTGAGGGATGTGGGCCTAATTCGAATCAGTATGGTGTGTTGGAAGTGCGGATTCCAAATGTCTTTGTGCGTCGATACTAATCGAAAGGATGGTTACCGATGACGTCGGAGGATCACATCTGCTTCCGCATGCTTAGCTTCCACGTCAATCAGGCACGACCCATGGTTTCAGCAGAGAATTACATGAAGGTTTTGTTCCTCACCTACGTTGTCGTTCGCTCATGCGAAAACGATCGGGAGGACGTGGCGGCATGTAAAGGCATTCTTCAATCCCTACAACCGGATGGGGGCTACAACTAGCTCCTGGCCCACAGACCAGTTCACCAAGTTCATCGGCCTCGTTACAACCATGGACTGCAGCACTACAACTCCCCACCATCGCGGTCATGTTGAGCCCCACTAGGTGGCACAGATGGGGGTGGGGGGGGGGGGGCTCGGCACCCTATTTATCTTCGCCGGCTGTTTGGGCGACTGAGTTCCGCGGCGAGAATTTCTTGCGGGATAGAGTAAGCAAAGAGTCTCATAAAACGCATGTACCCAGCACAGGGATATAAAGCAAGTAAACAATATATTATAAGCACTAGGTAAATAGTACGTACAAAAGGTAGGAAACAAAGGGACCACTAGAGCCAGCGGCGCTGGGCTCGCTGTTACACATACAGCATGTGGCCTGACAAACATCGGTAAATTAAACAAGACTCGAAACACTAGCGAGCAAACAATATCAGGCTGACACTTTAACATAGACAACCCTAGAAAATACATGGATATGAAATGTGTAACACAGAAAGGAAATATACAGAACCAACAAAACCGCTCACTGAAAATGTTTCGCTATCGCGAAACTCAATCGTGCTTCATAACAGGCCCGCATTAGTCTAGTCTGCCCAGTCAGACTAGCGTGCGGCAAACCTCGGCCCCGCAGCGTTAGCTAAACGCGTGCGGCAACTCGTATCACTGAACAGAGGTCACAGGGTTACCTACTAAACAGTAATAAACCTGGGAGTGATACAAACTTATACTCTACTGTTAAACAGTAATAAACCTGGGAGTGATACAAACTTATACTCTACGTATTTACACAGTGTTACTCTTGTGACCTACACACAACACTAGAAGCACGTTTACATTATTCATGTCGTACACCGACATGGAAATAATATATGGCACGAAGCCATTACTTCTACCGAACACCCCCGGCCGCCGGCGCGACGCCAGGCATGACCAGCCCCATAACCAAAACTTCAATTTGGAAAAGTGAAGAACCAGGACCGAATCATGAAGTCTGCAGTCATGCCAAAACGTCGCGCCGCGTGCAGTAAATCGCCGGGTCAGGCAGATCGCCCCTCGCCAGTCAACCTTCCTTCCATGAGAGCTGGATCACGAGAGAAAGTTCTCGGGCCACACAAGCCCCTGAGCAAAGCTCACGCAACACACCCCCTCAGCCCCTTAGCCCACTCACGGCAGCCAATCGCCGCTAGGTAACCAAAGTTTGGATATGAAAGTTCAAGTGAACAGGCTTCCGCCTGGAGACGAACTTCAGCCAAACCCAACCGGCATGGCTCAATGTCGCTACGGAACTTTCTGTCGTCCCACTCCTTACTTCAGTCCAGTCGCTACCCAAAACACGTCATTTTTGGCGTGCACATCACCACGGATGACGTGGTACCGTCATTCATGGTCCTCTGCGCGCAACATGTCGCTGAAATTCCGAACTACAATGCCACATCCGAAAAGAGGTGTTTTGTAATAATTTTGCTGGCTTATATTTGTTAGTGCATCTATTACCCTGGGGGCGGGGAGGAAGGATGGCATGGCATGTGGCTGCTTTACGGATGTCATGCTATATAGTTCGAAAAACGACCACCAGGAGCTCGTCACAGAGCCTTGCCGGCTACCTAAGTACGTCGTGGCCGCTTGGGGCGCTGTAATTTTACGTTTCCATGGAGTTACCAATGTGTAAAATTAGCAATATGTGTTCACTACGTTTAGGCTATGTCGATAGAACTACTCAAGGGAAGTGTGACTGCGCCGCTGTGGGAGGTTTCCATTACACGTTCGTATCGTGTGTGTAACAACCACAAATTTTGTGCCTCTGCAGTCGTGAGTGGTTTAGGTTACATTTTCGAATAATGTGTGTGTATGACACCATGTGCGTATTGCCTTTGGCCTTGTAAGAGATGTTGTTTAGAGGTTAGGGTCATCTTTGTGTAACACCACTTTTGTCTTCCTGTTTTCAAATGCTACAACCGTGAGCACGGAAACTACACGATTGCTAATCACCAGTCAACGCCCGTTTTCCTGTCACCTCGGATCCTTATTCAACAGTCGCCTTCATTACACCAGCATCATTCTGCAGTCGATAGGAAAATAAATGTTTGGGCAAGGCAGGCTAATAAATTTATTCCACAAGGAGTCAAAAAAATGTACAATCTTTTATGATCAATGTCTGTTTTATATTGATCTTTGGAAATATTGCTGTGGTGGAACAGATCCTATGCGTTTGTTCACAATAGTGCATTTACATGGCGCGAAATAGAAACATCGGCTGTAAAAATCAGTGAAAGTCTTGGTTATGCCGTATTAGACGTAATTGAACTGCTTCATGAAGTATTAATTTCCAAGGCATTTTAATCTTCTGACTGTAATATCTGGAAAACTAAGGACGTTAATTGTGGAGAAAATCGGGTCTAAGGTTTCATTTATTGCAAAGAGCAGAACATTTTCGTACCGGTAATTAACCTCTGTCGTTTATGGAATATATTTACCGCTCACGAAGTACTTTGCTCTTACTGAAAAAGTGTTCTCAGTAATTAATAATGTACGGTCGCAGTAAAGAGGGCAAATGGCCGAATCAACAGTGGAAAGTCTAATGTACTGCAAGAAAAATGTGAAATTGCACCGAGTTTTTTTTTTTTTAAATAAGAGCAACAAACCATGCCTGTGAAAGGTGTATAGTAGTGTGTAATATGAGTGATTTAAATGTAAACGCAATTGCCAGTAATTTTTAATTACAAGTTTCCTTTTGCTCAAACTGAGCTTTGTGACTTTATCTACATCTTCATTTCTTTTTCTACTCAGTATGTAAATAGAATTCCATGGTTATTTCGTTTTAAGGGGGAAAAAATTGTTGTAAACCTATGTAAGTGTTCTAAATAATGTGGTTGGGTATAGGGTGTGGTTGAGGGAGGTGAGATTGTTTATACTTTAATAAAAGCACAGCATAAGGAAGGGGCATATCCATGTAAATAAACCTCTACAGAATTTTTGAACATTTCTCAAAGTCAGTCTGTGACTAGATAAATGGGACTTTGTTTAGACCTTCAGTAGAGGTGGGAGCTGTTGCAGCATATTTCCAAATTTTGTGGATAGTATTATAAAGGGTTGCCCACACATCACAAAATATAGTTATGACTGTTGAAAGGTAAACATGCACAGCAGTTTACCTTTGAGGTAGTGAGGAAGTTTTATCCTGTGCATTGCTTCCTGGCCTTGCTGACCATGAATGAGTTGCCAGTTGTCATGTGTAGCAAAGCTGTTTGGCAGTTGAATTGCCATTTAAGATTATGTTGTCTAAAAATGGTAGATGAAATACAAAAAAATGAGATGCAGGCAAGGAATGTATTAGTGGAAGAAACCTGCAATTACAACCGCAGCTCTTGACATCAGAGAAAAGTATGTACATTACACATTGAATGGTGTAGTACGTAGAAACTCTGTTAAGTGGCGTTTGGTGTGTGTGTGTAGGTTTGCTTAATTATGCAACTGCTCAAGGCTTTCTAGAAGTCACCTGGCTTCGGGATTAATTGTTTAGATGGAATGCCGGTGCTTATTAGAAAAATATTGGTAGAAAGTAAATTTCATCTGGGAACAAGTGTGGCTGTAAGCTAAGTGTGACCTGTTCTGTGACCTTTATTCAGCTTCATGTTGATAGAAGAGATGTCCTTATTCAAAATTGTAATCTTTTTAATGGACTTCTTGAGATCTTGAAGTCACTTTGTTTTCTCTTAGACTCAGTAAGAAGACTGATGAATGAGAAAGTTTAATTCAGACACTGACTGTTATCTGTGATTATAATAAAAAATGGGTAGGGTGGATGTTACAAATCAATGAACATCAGGGTCATAAGAAATTGACATAAATCATGGCTCTTTTTGGTTTGATACTCTAAATAAGAAATGGTACTGCAGGGCATGATTGATAGACTGAAGTTGACCAATGCTGTGGAATGGGAATGACTGCAGAAAAGGCAAAGTAATGAGAACCTCAAGAAAACCATCCACAGCATAGATTATGTTAGATCAAAAACAATGGGAGAATCTCTGTTTAGCCTGATAACAAGTGATGCAATATGTATATGTGACTTCAAATCTGGAATTGCCGTGGTGAAAGTGACAATCAACAAGAAGAAGATTCTTCACCATCAAAATGGACGTAAATGTAAGGAAGAAACTAATGAAATGCTACATTTGGAGCATAGCTATGTGTGGTGCTGAAATTTGTATGCTGTGGAAGTAGAGCAGAAACACCTTGAAATTTTTAAAATGTGCTGGAGAGAGATGGAGGAGATCAGGTGGACCGATCATGTGGAATGTGTAGAAGTATTACATAGGTTAAGGAGAAAGGAACATCGTGCATACAATAAACTTCAGAAAGGCTGACTGGAATGGTCATATCTTGTGTAAGAACTGCCTTATAAAACATGTTATGGAAGGAAAGATAGAGAGGATGGAAAGATGAGGAGGTAGAAGACATAAACAGCCTGGGTGACCTTAAGGAAGAGAGAAGATACTGGAATTTGAAAGGGGAAACACTGCATTACATTCTTTGGAGGACCTGCTTTGAGAGAGGCTATGGACCTGCTGCAAGACAGACTGCACATTGAATGAATTGTAAATACCTTCGTAGTGTACAACATTAATGCTGTTGCAAACCAGGGAAAGAAGGTCACCTACAAGAAATACTGACCAGAGCTGATTCAAGATTTGGTAGGCAACGTGCGACACAAGCAAGGATGGGAAAGAGAAGAAGGCAGTGGACATCTGACAATGAATCATTATTCTCATATCAGATCAAAGATGTGACATCAAGGAATGTGCAATATACAGCAGTTGAAAGGTCAAGGGTGATGTAAGAGAAGCTCTCTTTTTTCTGCAATAACTGCAAAAGTTGCATGGGGATGGCCTTATTCCAAACTTCCCTTGAAGTGTTGGGGTCATAGCAAAAGCTGCAAACAGTTCTGTTGTGAAAAGCATGGTCCCATATAACACTGCACAGGTCACTGATTCTCCAGAAATATGTATGGTGATAACTGATCGCTAGAATACTGCAGATAAATTTATGCAGTGTGTTTTGTGTCACTGAACAGGTGCAGTGTGCAAAGTTGGTTGCAGATGGCTTCAAGTCACTAAGATTTTGCAGCTGTGATCCGGACAGCTGGAACTCCTGTAAGTCTACATGATATTTAAGTCTGTGTGGACAGTTTTATGGTAATGCCATTCCACTTGTAACTGTACATAAAGCAACAATCATTAAGCACTTTTGTCACTTTACCATTAATGTTATCATATCTGGACCTGGTGGTCTTGGTTGGAGATATCAGAGTGTCCTCATTTTGATCCCCAGCTAAATATGGATCATAGTTTTTATTCCTTTGATCAAAATGTTTCTCCCATAAAGTTCATGACCTATATCTTGATGATTCAGGTCTTCTGGGTTGTCGTGCTGATTCTCAGAGCTTTCATAGAATATACTTGCTTATCTGCAATGGTCAAGTGGTCCTAGAAGAATGCCACCTGCATTTCATTTCCAGAACCATTTCAGAGCAGTGTAATTTGATATCAGGGAATGCTGGTAGATTATGTAATCACATATATATGTATTGTCATTCTGCTGCCTGGATTCTTCCCCAAATAAATATGGCTGTATTCTGTCAGTCTACACAACAGGCGATACTGAAAAGGACTTATCTGTTATCTTTCAAATGCTTCATTTGCTGTTATTTGGCTGGCAGGAACTGAAAATGTGAGGTTCTCACAACAGTGACTGAAGAACACTGTCTGCAAAAGTAGAGGTGTGTCATCACAGGAAATACATTGTGAGTAATTATATAATGTAGTGGTCTAGTTCTATGCATAACGTCCCTAAGATAGATGTGACTTTGCCACATTTGTCAAATATAAACTCATAGATTCATATCACTGTCATTCTTGTAATACGTTTAACTTGCAGAGGTTTACTAATGTTTGGGGGAACTGCTGCCCTCATATTCATGATAGAAGTGTAACATCTACAAATTTAAGGCATTATATCCTGGAAGCCCACAATTTAAATTTTTTACTGCCATGAAACTTTCAATTTTCAAAATTACTACCTGCTTCAGTTCTTCCCATTGAGATGTATTATTACTTTATTATTTAAATTGAGTTTTCATATTTCACAAGGCAGTCCATTGAAATGCAGTTACCATTTATGCAAAGGATAGAGTTCTGGTATTGCATTGTGTTACTTCGTGTTGGTTACTTATAATGGGACAGTTTGTATTTTTCAGGTTCTTTGACTGTAACACTGCCTTCATATTGACCTGTACTCTGTACAGCTGCTTGCGAATACTGGTAACCTGTTGGATATAATGATACTATGGTTACTTGGGCACGTCAGGCAGACGATACAGTGTAGAGTGAGTACAGAGTCTGTTCATGCACGGTCAACATGTGCACTGTGACACAGTACCACAAAGCTGCAGATGTGGGAGTATGTGAGGTCACAGAACACTGAACACAAGGGCACTGTTATTAACATTTTAAGAGACACTGCCATGACTCAGGCAATTAATCACCAGCCTGTCACCACAGAGGCCCAGGTTGAATCTGTCTCAGGCCATTGCATGTGGGATTTGTGATAGTCAAAATGGCAGTGGGGCAAGTTTTTCGAGGAGTATGTAAGTTTTGTGCCAGTATTATTCTACCACTGCACCATCTTCATCTCTCACAATAGTATATAATGTTCACAGTTGACAGCACTATGAAACAATACACTCACAAGTAATGTAAGGTTTATAACATCAGTTGGCATTCCATATGTAAAGTATTATAGTAGAATCATGCAGAAACATGTCTGTTTATGTCATTTTTCAACAGCTTTTTGTGAAGAACACTTCAAGCCATACGGCACTGCACTTCCCAGTGCAGTTTATTGCTGTAAGTCTACTCCCATAATGATGCACATAATGTTTCTTCACCCTCCCCATAGTTCAGTTCCAGTGTTGCTCCTTTCCATTTGTAACAACGCAAAAAGATGATGCAATACTGCTCTGAATATCTGTCATTTAAGGGAGTTACACTTTTTTTATGTAGTTCTGTATAGGATATTTATGTGCAAGAACAGTAGAAGTGTTTGTTAGTGAACTTTCATACTGAGAGGAGCTGTTATCTCGTGTCAGGCTTTAAACAGATCTATGCACCTGATGCATTGTACAGACATGACTTCAATGTGAAATTTAGAATTTTGTGTTGCCCCATCTTCTGCATATGAATGTGATATGTAAACACAGGATCTGAAGTGTGGGATCTGTTTCAGGTGCAGTTGTCTCCCTTGTCCCTGCAGTGGAGGGAGCACTTGTCAACTTTCAGTGCAGTCTGAATGCAGGGCTCTGTCTGTTAGTAGCAAGGAACTGTACAGACAGCAGCCTGGTGACAAATTGTGTTATGCTAAAGGTGAGTTACCACTTGTTAATATATAATACAATCTGGGTGGAGGGTTCTGTGAATTTTGGAATCACAGGATTCTGTATTTTGGCAGCAATAAGCTACTTGGATAGTGGCCTAATGACACATAGTGTCATGCTAAAGGTGAGGCAGCAGGCTAATTCCTGAAACTTGCACATTTAATTTCAACATTTACACAGTGAGAGGATGCTCTAAGTGTCATGTTTGGCCGTATCAGTTATAGATAAGTGTTCCATTACATTTCTATCCAGATTCCATTGTTACATGACCTGCTGGCAGCACAACAAATTTAGCTTAGTCTACAAGATGGTAGCTTGCATCAGTTCCCTTAACACAGTGATAAAAGAACTGTTGAAATCACAATGTGCGTAAGTGTTCAGTAGAGTATTTTACACTGCAGCCAACAGACAGCTTCCTGTGTAGGCATCAATAATGAGGAAATACATTGTGATAAGATCACTGCATTTATTTTATGTAAGTAAGCGAACGTGGTTCATGATTAAAGTTGTTTGGTATATGGTGCTGTGTCCCAGGATGGGTGTTTCCCAGGTTGTGTAGGGTTGTCGTACCATTATTTTCATGGACAAGCAGTCCAAAAAAAAATTCTTGGTCTCCTTACAATGGGCTTACATGTTTATAGATTAGTATAATAGACTATCCAGACACTCCTCTGTGAATAAGTGTAGTAGATTCTCCATACCCCATTAAAAGCTATTGTAGTGTGTCCTGATGTCCCTCTGTAAGTATTTGTAGTAGACTGTCCTGAAACCCTCTATAAATGAGAATATTAGACTGTTCTGGTACCCCCTCTAAAAATGTGTATCATAGACTCATGACACCACCATGTAATTGCTTACAGTAGACTGTCCTGCTTTATCTCTGTGAGTTCCTTTTTTCTTCTTGCTTTGTCTGACCCTTGTGTACTTACTTATTGTAGGTGTGAAGGGTTGCTGTTGCCCTTGATCACACTCGACACACACACACACTTTCAGTAAGACTCCTCTGGATGAGGGATTAGCCCATCTCAGAGACCTCTACTTGACAATACACAGCACTCACACAATACAGCCATTCATGCCCCCAGTAAAATTCCAACCTGCAATCCTAGCATGTGAGTGGCCACAGACCCACATCTTAGACTGAGCAGCCACTGAGATCGGATTCTCTATAAATTCCTGTATTAAACTCTTCTGATACTTTCGTATATTTTGCCTATCATAGACTGCACTGACACCCCTCTGGAAGGGCTTATAATATTGTGTCCTGACAGCCCTTTATAAATGAGTATAACAGATTTTCCTGACAACTCCCTATCAATGCCTGTCAGAGAGTGTCCGATACTTGTGTATTAATACCTATCATAGATTCTCTTAACAGCCCCCACTAAAGGTTTATAATGAACTGTCCTGACACCCCTCTGTAAATGAGTATACCATATTTACCTGAATGTAAGATGATTCTGATGTAAGGTGAACACCCCCCCCTCCCCCACTCAAAAATAAAAGTCTGTGCTAAAAAAATATTTAGCTATTAATTACATACACTCAATTCACAAAGCAGTCAGATTCTATCTACCTTTACCATTCATTGTCACTGTCTCCGTCTTCACAGTCAATGCTTCATCTTCCTCACACTCACTCCAAACATTCCCATCCTCTTCAGTGCTATTGCACAATGTGTCATCAGTCTCATCCATTGCGTTGTATATATACACTTCTTGAAACTCTTCACTGCCGTTTCTAGTGAGATGCGCTGTGACGCTGTTATGAACCACATTTATATTCCTTGGCTACTTGAATCCATGAAGAAGATTCTGACCTCTCTCCACAGATGGTGTTAGTGACTTTAAGAATTTTAAATACCTGTGTTCTGGATTTTTTTGTTGTGTCTGATGTCTGATCCATCTGAGTTCATGGCTGTCTTTATGGTTGTTAATTTTTGGATTGATCCAGGTTTTATTTTTGAGTCTTGTAGTTTAATTTTACAATAGCCATTTTCCTGTTGCTGCCCTTGGACTAGGTACTGTTCTCAGGTACATTTCTTAAGTTTACTTTGATGGTGCCCAGTGACTGAGAACAGCTCAATTGAACGGGTCCACCAAATTAGGTGCTTCTTTGCCTGAAGATGGAGACAGAGCTGACTTGTGAAACACCATGTTTCTTTACAAAATTAGTCTATAGACAAAGGTCAAAAAAAGAAGATTGTGTCATCTAACTTTAATCATGCTCTTTCCTTTCTTTTGTGTACATTTGGTGATGCAGGCCTTGGTTTGGCTTTGCATGGTCTGGTTCAGAATGACCTGTCTGGTTTGGCACTTCATATATGAATGTAAAATGAAATTACATATTTGAGAATCAAATTCAAAGAAACTGCATTTCAGTAAATATGGTAATGGTCTGTTCTGACGCCCTTTTATAAATACCTATAATAGACTGTCCTGACATACCTGTCTTAATGTTAAGGACTGTGCTGACACTGCTGTATTAATGAATACAGACTGTTGTGGTCAATATGCCGAAATGTCAAACTACAACTTTATAACACGGTAATTCACCCAATAGTAACTTATGCCTCCTAAACATGGGTACTTAAGGAAAATATGACAAATAAACTGATGACTTTCAAAAGAAAGATCATGAGAAAAATATTTGGTCCTACAAGAACAAACGATGGCTACTGGAGGATTAAAACTAAGCAGGAAATAAATGATATATTAAAAGGAAAAAATATAATTGGGTTTATTAAAAAACAAAGATTAAATTGGTTGGGCCATGTTGAACGCGTGGCTGAGGATAATATTGTGCAGAAGATTAAGTGATGGAAACCCATGTCTAAAAGACCAATTGGAAGACCTAAAACATGTTGGGAAGATGACATTTTGGAAGATATAAAGAGCATAAACATATGCAATTGGAAGAAAATAGCACAGAATAGAGATGGAAGAAAGTGGTTGAGCAAGCCAGAACCTTATATAGGTTGTAGCATTTTATAAGAAGAAGAAGAAGACTGTTGTGGTGTCCCTCTTTAAGTGCTTATGTGAGACTGGCCTGGTACCCCTTTATAAATACTTTTAATATTGTGTGGCATCTGATCTGTGCCCTTACACTGTACAGTATTGTCTTTATCTTCAGGGTTAAACTTGGAAAGAAAAAAAAATTTATCTTGGTGAAGGCACAACAGTCTTTCCAAAATGTTAGGAATGACTCACTGAATGACACAGCATCACATCCCAGGAGACTTGAATCCTTAACATCACTACAATGAGAACGTGATATCTCACATGTCTTGTTACAGGTTACTAACAAATTTAGCAAAAGTATTTGTTCTCATGTATCTTTTTATGAAGTGGTAAGTCATCCCTTGCATGGTCCACTCACTAGAGTGGAGTGTATGTACTTGTTTAACACAACTTTATTTAGTGGTAAAGGTATATATAGTTTTTCATTTTTTCATTTTCATTTATTTCGTGTTCGGTAGATCCAAAAAAAAGGGGGTATAACCCTCAGGATATAGAACATGTCGATATATAAGTTCATGCATCAATATATAAGTGTAATCAATCTTATACAAATTTTCGTTCGCAAAACAAGAAATGTTTTAAAATAACAAGCTTTTGTATCCTACTTTGTGCTAATTCCTCTAATAGCAGTGTTTCCTGCAGTAATGCTATATTTTATAATAATATGATTTCTTATACTATTAAAATTTAAATACTTTTAGAGCCGACTCAAGTCCATCA
>Ga0123354_10002285_pt1 | contig 25063 bp, 19 predicted proteins | sample TergutLab28metaG_2_FD_97872 | JGI IMG/M metagenome (GOLD analysis project Ga0123354, IMG submission 97872) | Labiotermes labralis P4 segment gut microbial communities from Petit-Saut dam, French Guiana - Lab288 P4 | ecosystem: Host-associated > Arthropoda: Insects > Digestive system > Gut ...
ATACTCTGAACATACTCTGAACATACTCTGAACATACTCTGAACATACTCTGAACATACTCTGAACATACTCTGAACATGGTTACCAACCGCACGGAGCAAGACAAACTTAAACCCATAAGAAAATATGAATTTTCGCCGTCATAAGAATGTTAAACTTCAAGTATGCAGAACAGTCTTCCATCATGAGAATTTGTGTTGTTTTTACACAAATTTCAACGTTTCGGGTGAATCCGCTGCTTCCATTTCAGGCCAAAATTGTAGTTCATTTTTCCATCCTGAAGATGAAGGCAGTATATTACTCTGATATTGTCGCACCTGTATACAAGTTTACACTACGCCACTTCCCAAAAGGCAGTACTTTTAATTACCTGAAAACGGTGTTTTTAGCCTTGATTTTATAACAATGTTTTACAGCAAAACTGGGCGTGGATAATTGACAATAAAAGAATCTTCCAGGAACTGAAGTTATTGCTTGTAGAAAGGGACAAGAAATTCAGAGAATTTAATCAACGTCAAATGATGACTTGCTGTCGTAGCTTTATGAATCTCTGGGAAGTCTGTGTACGGAGCTCCACATGTAACCAGCGTCAAGTACAATGAAGGGGAGTGATTGTAATTTATTGTCATTGTCGCTCTTTAGTATGTGTGTGAAGAGGGAGAAAGTGAGGAGGATTATGGAAAAAAATACGTACTGAGGAACTTCAAAACTTATACTCTTCAATTAATATTACAGAAGGGAATCAAATCAAACATGATGAGATTGATGAACTTTTAGCACGCATTAGATTAGAGAAATATGAATAGGGCTTTTGTTGGGAAACCTGAAGTTTAGAGGCCGTTTGCAAAACCAAATAATAGACGGAAGGATAACATTAAAATGAATCTTAGAGGAAGACGCTGTGATGGCTGGACTGGAAGGCTGGCTTGCGATGAGAAACAATGGAGGATTCTTGTACATTGTGAGCATAATTTTATATAAGTTCCATTATAGGTAGATGTAGATCAGAAGTGCAGAATTTATTCAACACTTAACATTTACAGGCTTCTAAAGAAGGGCATCGCTCCATACCAGATTGTCTGTACATCTCTCTATTCTTTGGTCCTACCAAGACAACATTTGACGTATGCCAAATTAAGTACTTCAGATTCCTGAAACTGTACTCTTCTTGCTTAATACAGTCTAAAAGCTTCATTTATATGTCTTCACACCAAAAGTATTGAGGCATGTCTCGATCTCGCCAGCACAGTCTAATGTGCTATTTACCAGAAGAGCTGATTTCACTGAGGTAATTAATATAGTGTCAGAAAACAAGATTCACCAAAATCACGATACAACGAACAACTCCATGGAGCAGAGTCCTTTAGAATCTAACAGCTGCTCAATTAGTCAATAAGATCTCTGCCTTTTATGTAATCCAAAAATTACTGTCATGCTCACAATATGTTTCTCTACTGAAAGATATGGATGCAATCCTCAACTTGCAAATCTCTTTCTCTAGATCGATTTTAATACCTTTCTTCCATCTATGCCTAGTTCTTCCAAGTCGCTCTTCCCCTTCAGATGTCCCTACTACCATATATGCACTTCCCATCTCTCTGTTGTTTGCTGCATGACTTCATTTTATTCAAATTTATTTGATCATATTAACTTCTGCAGTGTGTTACAACGAAGCTGTGAAGGTCTTAAACCATAACAGATGATGGGAGGTTGTAGTTTGGCAGAGCTGTCAGTGTATCACCCTATGTAGAGAATGAGTGGCGTAGTTTAATGAAGGTGTCAGTGTATCAACATATATAGATGATGAATGATGTAGTTTAATGAACGCGTCGGAGTCTCAGCCTACATAGATGTTGCCTTGTGTAGTTCAGTGCAACAGGTAGTGTCTTAAACAAAATAGGTTGTGATTGGTGTAGTTTAGTGACGGTGTCAATGTCTCACCCTACACAGATGTTGAATTGTGTAGTTTAAAAAAGGTGTCGTTGTCTCAACACATAGAGATGGGGAGTAGTTTAATGAAGGTGTCAGTGTCTCGACCTATGTAGAAATTGACTGTTGTAGTTCATTGCAACAAGTAATGTCTTAAATAATGTAGGTTGTATTTGTAGTTTATTGAACGTGTCAGTGTCTCAACGTATGTAGATGTTGACTGGTGTAGTTCGGTGCAACAGGTAGTGTCTTAAACAATGTCGGTTGTAATTGGTGTATGCTAGTGAAGTTGTCAATGTCTTAAACTACACAGACGTTAAATGGTGTATTTTAAAAAAGGTGTCGATGTCTCAACATATATAGAGGGGGAGTAATTCAATAAAGGTGTCAGTGTCTCAACCTACGGGGATGTTGACTGGTGTAGTTCATTGCAACAGGTAGTGTCTCATAACAAAGGTTGTAATTGGTGCAGTTTAGTGAAGGTGTCAGTTTATCTCAGCATATGTAGATGATGACTGGAGTAGTTCATCGCGATAGGTAGAGTCTTAAATAGTACAGGGTGTAAAATAATGTAGTTTTAATGAACGTGTCTCTGTCTCAACCTAAGTAGACGCTGGCTGATTTAGTTCCTTGCTACAGGTAGTATCATAATGAATATGGGTCATAATTGGTGTAGTTTGATGAAGGTGTCAGTGTCTCAACCTTCACAGATTGTGAGTGGTGTAATTTAATGAAGGTATCAGTGTTTTAACATATGTAGAAAGTGTCTGGTGTAGTTTAATCGAGGTGCCAGTGTTTTAACATACATAGAAAATATCTGGTGTAGTTTAATAGAAGTGTCAGTGTTTTAATATATATAGAAAATGTCTGGTGTAGTTCAGTCGAGGTGTCAGTGTTTTAACATACATAAAAAGTCTGGTTTAGTTTTATCGAGGTATCAGTGTTTTAATATACATAGAAAATGTCTGGTGTAGTTTAATCGAGGTGCCAGTGTTTTAACATACGTAGGAAATGTCTGGTTTAGTTAATGGTGACTGCTGCAGATGTGAAGCTATCAGTATCGCGGAATATATAGTTGGTGGTTCGTGAATGATGATGCAGAAAAGAGATCTTGAACGTAGGTGTTGTGGTATAATTGCCCGGAATTTTCTTAGAGGCGCTGAGGGAAACAACAACAGTCTCAGGAAAGTCAGTTTCCCGGTCATAATTCGAACAGACCATCTGCCGAATATAAGCCCATGGTGTTACCGATATATTAATCACCCTTCTGAATTATAGTATTAGTAACAAGGAGTTCTTGAAGCCCTTTATATCTACAGACTATAATATCGTTACTTTTATTTAGGATAAAAACAATCTGTAAATTATTTTGAATGAGTAATTATTTCAGTTGTTTTATAAATAACAGAATTTATATTTTTATTTCTTTGTAGACTATTCATCACCACATTCTTCATAATCTAGCTAACATGGAGATGGCCCACTGGTTGACCCGTTCCGGTCTCACACATCTATAAGTCTCTTTAATGGTCTCCCCTGGATCTTTCTGCCTGTTGGTCTGTAGTTTTTTTTTATTAGTATTTTCGTTATTCTATTACGGGGCCTTTTGTTTACATTCTATTTTTTTTCAATTCCGATCATCCATCCGACACTAAATGTCACAGAAGGGAATGCTGTGTGTTCTGGCTAACAGAGTTGAAGTTCATGTCAAAGGTTAGAAGAAGAATTGCTACAAAACAGGAGAAGGAAGCACCACACAGGAACTCAATTTCGAAGTGGATGAAGAGATTCAAACTGACTAATTCTGCTATAGACAGGCTGTGAAGTGGAAGGCCGGGGTTATACGGGGAGACTGTGGCTTATGTATGAGAAGCTTTATGCAGAATCTGCGGATATAAATAAATTGACATTACTGGAGCAATATACTGCTAATAAAACTGCGCACAAAATTGCATCAGATGCCTTATAAGGATCAACTGCCTAAAATATTGCGGGAAGTGGGCTACCATAGTTAATTACTATTGAAAAAGTTGGAAAATGCGCCATATTTCTTCATCAAGGAAAGATAACAGTCAAGGAGTGAAGTATCATTTCAAACTTCTTCAATAAACTGGCGAAATAAACGTAATGACCCTTGATAGTCCTCTTCCCGCAATACTTGTTGCAATCGATCCTAATAAGGCCCCCGATCTAATTTTACTCTGAGAATTTTGTACTCTTTTGTTTTAGCAGTGTATTGTTCCATTAATGCCCATATATTTTCATCCGTGGGCTTTGCACAAAGCTGCTTCTACAGTCTTCCTATAGATCTGGGCCTCCACTTCGGATCCTGTCAGTCTCAGAATTACCCTCTTTGCATGTCTTCATTCACTTCGAAATTGAATTCCTGTGTGGTGCTTCTTTCTCCTCTTTTGTAGCAATTCTTCTTCTTACCTTTGACATGAATTTCAACTTTGTTAGCCAGAACACACAGTCTTCCATTCTGTGCCATTTAGCATAGGGTACAGCGTAAGGTAATCTCTGTACCGGCCTGGACAGCCCCCGAGGGTTCCAGGACGTTTGGGCTCCGGATGATCAGAATTGAAAACAAAAGACTACAAATAAAGTTATAAATCACCTTTATTCACAAAATAACTGGAATAATACTCATTCAAAATCATTTACAGACTGTTTTTATCGTAAACACAACTGAGTTTTAGAGTTTCAAGGCGTACAAATCCTGTGTGAATTCGCTGGTCGGATGAACTTGTGTTACACAGAACAGATGCATGCATATATATAGACATACACACACCGTGTAGAGTGAACTCCAGTGGCATGAACGTTATATAGATTTTCACTCAAATAAGGCAGCTGGCGCAAATATCTCTAACGTCTCATGAATATAGAATTACAGTCATACAAAATGCAAGTCGGTCCCGGTGTCCCATGGGTAGCTTCACGTAGCTCGTAATTGTTTTACGTCAAGATTCCTCACATAACAGCAAACTGTGATTCTCCTGCTTTTCATATGAAAACTTTCATCAAGTTCCCGACACGGCCTCTCACCTCAGCAGAATCGACGTAATATCTTGCAGAACCTCAACTTCTCTCTCTCTCTCTCTCTCTGTCCGTGGACCGTCCGTCTTAACATAACCTAGGCTAAGGTGAGGCAATTTTAACATTCTTTACTCAAGGAATCAATAATGTAAAGTATTTCTCTGTGAATAAACAGCTCATGAATTTTGAAATCTGCTTTCTTGTTCTGTCTCGGCTGTGCCAAGTAAATGGTTAAAAGACGTTTTCTCGTTTCAAAAGCCTTCGCGGGCAACATAAAGGTCTGTCGCAGGCACACGTTGGCCGCGACCTCTGTATTGAGCAGATCTGGCATAGAATGTAATGTGAAGGGATACGATGAACGTGACGGTACAGAACTCTGCAAAATTACGTATAAATAACTCACGTTTTGTGGAACAACTGAAATAAAAACGGGGGAATGGAGAATAAACTTTTCTCATTCTTAACCCTCGACAGTGTATGGAAGTAAATGGTTAGCTTCACGTTGCACTGACTTTACCCCTGGATAAAGAAGTCTCGATAACCACTGGAGACCCAGAGTCTCTCCTGCACCTCTCCCCACCGCTAACTGCCGAACATAATAACGTATCCCAGGACTGCAAATTTTAAAGGACGATAGCAAGAATATCGAAGTGTACGTAAGATGGTAAACGCTCCGCGTTCCATTATTAACAATGTATTAAAACCAGGTCTGAAGTAACATTCGGAATGCTGGTAACTCATCCTAAGTGCTGGGAGTTACTTCTGAGTCCTGGTAGCTACTTGCCTTAGGTAAAATAACCAGACCTTTATATTTGCTTAACAAATGCCTCTGTTTTTTCACAATGAAAGTCTTAATATGTTATTAATTGTTGCATATTCCTTTTCTGTCACATAGGTTTACATAAATATGGGCCAGTTCTTGTAAAAGTGTGTTCCTAATTGCGAATTATTACTACGTAATTCAGAATTCAATATTTTCTTGTCAAGTAAAATATTTTTTTTGACCTTTAATTGTAAGGATCATAAACTCTTCGCTAGTATATTGGGCAATTGGCGAAGTATTCGGTATTTCTGTTTTAGCATAATTGGACCTGGTTTTTTATATAAACGGTGCTTATTAGAATAAATGTTTGCATTATAATTTAGTACTTTTATTTAATAATTCTGACCTCATTGTTACCTGCCCACTTGTTCTTTATATGAAATAAAAAAGCGAAAAATATCAACCAGACGCCAAGATAATATTAGAAGTTACGTGCGCAAATCCCATTAATAGAGCCGAGATCATTAGGAAGATGATATTGCATTGTAACGCCAACATCTATTTTAATAATCAGTGTTTATATTAAAAAAGAGCTAAAAATTACGCTAAAATAAAAATACCTACTACATCGCCAGCTGCTCGCTATTCTAGCAAAATATTATGAGAGTTACAATTAAATTTACAATAAGCTTTTTTCGATTTCAAAGAGCAATGAGTGAATTGTGAGTACTGAACTGTGCATTGGCAGTTAGCAACACTGGCGTGCACCAAAGGAACACTTAAATTGGAAAATAGAAAATGCGATGAAAAAGAAATATACAACAATTATTAAGAAAACAGCCACATTTCGAAGCTGCCCACTTACCTGCACAACGTTAAACTTTGTCTCCACTGTCCTTACACAAATTAACGTGCTACTTAATCAGCGGTGCAAGCCTATTACTGTCCAGTGGGTGCTTCTGTCTCCGGTCAAGCTCTGGAACCAGTAAAATGTATCAGTCCCACCAGATCTCGCGCGATGTTAAGGACTTTATGTATCTTCTAGCACCTGTTAAAAGAAATCGAATTTCCTCCCCCCCCCCACCTTCCAGAGAGCCAGTAAATAACCATCAAGTAAGATGTAAGTCAGTAAGTTGAGGCGATTTCTTCAGGGATTAAAAACTTAGATTCAAAAACCCACGTTTGTCATATATTTTTATGGACAATTTTATAATTTATTTTAATATGTGTCTTAACACATGTTCCTGTAACAGTCTGTTTAGTCTTGTACAATTTTACTTTTTAATTTAGGCAATATGAGTGGAAAGGTGCATTATTCACTATTTACCGTATCCGCACGATCACAATGGAAAAAGCAAATACACAGGACCTCATGTTTTACCGTAAACCATACCCCTGTCCTCTAACACGTGACTAGTCTCTTCACTGAATGACCAGTTCTGGCCAGCGAGGACCCTCCTGGCTTGCATCACTGCCATTTGAGTCTTGCCTTTTCAACAAACTACGCACAGCACAGTCCTTCTTGAAAAGCTGTCATATTCTCAGTCTCAGAGTTTCAAAGAATGCTGCACCTTGCGTGGAACCCGAAGTTTCAGTACCATGTACACATCGGCCCACCAGCTATCCTCGAGTCCATTGAATTAATTTCCCAACCCCACAGCTTAACCATTAACGTCCATCTATGGCTTCTTATCCACATGGCACCTTTCCTCATATTTTGCCACCAAAATACTGTATTCTCATTCGTGCTACATTCCAAGCATATATCTGTTTGTTTTCTTGACCGTCATAATGTACACGCCTTCATTCAAGAGAACAAGTGACACAGTTTCTCAACATGCGCTTTTCTCCAACCTCCTGTCACATCTCCCTCCTAGGACCTAGTTTTCTCCTCACATCCTATTCTCGCACACCTGTAATATATGATTGTCTCTTGGAGTTGTAGATCAGGTTTCACGGTCAACAAAACACGACATAAAACTGCAGTTTTGAACAATTTAATTTTACGTCCTTGGATACCTGACGGGAACAGAGTCACAAAAAGTAATGCCAGAATTTAATAGACTTTTTAGTCGTGTTTTGCAATTCTCATTTCTTGATACACTCCTAGATATGCTTATTGGAACCCTGACACATTTCCAAATATTTTATTGTCTGTTCTTATGTTATGATTTGCTGTGCATTCGAAACATATAGTGTATGTACTATATCTTTATGCAAAACTTCTAAGAACCTTTTTTTCCATAAATTTTCCAAATACTTTCAGTCACGATAAAAATCAATTAACCTATACATTCTTTATTAACAGAAGGTCAAAAAAAGCTGCAAACTATGAAGCTCTAGTTCCTGTAGATCAGTCTAGAGTGTCGCACAGTGTTTGTCTCACTTTGTTGCGAACTGCTGGCATGTTCAGTTAGCCTGCACCACACCCACGAACTGTGAAGAATGCCTTCCTTTAACCAGCCTAGTCCTCGTACAAATGTCTAAGTCTGTGTAGAGCAAACTTTCATTCCACGAGGGCCATTTTAAAACCTACAAACCCTGCGCGTAGCTCATACTCATTGTTAGCAGTGAAAGTCTTATTTTTCAGGTGAAATTTATATGACATTCCGTGAAAGAAGTGTGAAATTATTATTAATTTTTCTTAAATTCGACAGAGCAACGAATTGTATTTAATTTTTAGGACTTTGTTATTTTCTAAGAAAGGAAAACCTTCAGTAAAAAACTTTCCTCCTTTTCAGTCATTCATATGCTGTTAAGAAGTACACGGAATTTGAATCGATATACTTATAACTGAAATACGCTGTCACTAGTTCTTACTAGAGCCAACCTAGATTGGAAAGTGTAGGGGTGATGCTGGAGTTGCAGCTCCGAATTTTTCTCATTACCCCCATTTGAAAGTTTCCAACATACGACGTTTTCCCATGCTATATACACAAATCCCGATCGAACATAAATATTCGTTTACCAGATTTAACTAGGCGTTTGAGGTTCACCAAATCACTAAAATGGTATCCTTCATTCTAATTAGGAATATGCGTTAATCGTGTTCGAAATTGCCACTGGCACTAGACGTAAGTCCGGAGAGCCTGTGGTTGTCCGTCAGTGGTTTAAACACTGCGGTGCAAGTGCCAGTGCTTGAGCCTGACATTCCTTGAAGCCCTGCCAGCACAATGACGTAAAGCTGTAAGGTCTGAGAAGACCATTCAGTATAAAAATGAGGTTACGTGCTGAACGATGGGCTGGGATAACTCAGTCGGTATAGCAACTCGCTACGGGCTGGACGGTCCGGGGATTGAATCCTGGTTGGGGCGAGATTTTCAGCACGCATCCAGGCCGGCCCGAGGGTCCACGAAGCCTTCAGTACTACCGGATGTCTTCCGGGATTAAAGAGTCCGGGGCGTGGCTTTGACCATCCACCCCATCTAGCGCTCAGGTTAAAGAAAGAGTAGAGCTGTACCTCTATTCCCCCTGTGGGCCTTCACGATCTGTTCTAGAGTGAAGTTTACTCTTATATGTTGAAAGACCGGGCGATCAGTCTTCAATTCCCCGCATCGACAGCAAATTTTCTTCTCCAAAGCATCCATAAGCCTACCGGTTTTTGGTCCTGACCACTTACATTCATCCAAAGCAGAGGTTATGTATGAGTGGAACTATACCTCCACTCCGCCATACCTTTACACCCGGTGTATAATTAAGTACATGATAGCTCCACGTTTATAAAGATAAACGTGGAGCTCTCATGTACTTAATGTGTTGTGTTTCAGTGTGGAGCGTTGCGCTGGACTTGAAGGGACCCCTGTTCATACAAGAACCCCCTCATCGTGTGGAGTTTTCCAACAGTTCAGGGGGCCGTGTGGACTGCTCTGCACATGGGAGCCCCCCGCCCGAACTGACGTGGAGTTTGGGGGACGGTACTCCCGTAGTACAGATCCCAGACTTACGTCTAGTACATCCAAATGGCTCCCTGGTGTTTCCACCCTTCCCAGCGGAGCATTACCGCCACGATATCCACACGGCTCTGTACCGCTGTAAGGCACAGAACCAGATGGGGCAGGTTGTCAGCCGCGATGTTCATGTGCGGGCAGGTGAGTTGCTACGAAGCTATTTTAATTCTTACCAATAACAGTGGTTGTGTCCTGTTTAATTCGTTTTGGTATATATTTTTAAATAAGATCCCAAAAATGGAGATAAGAAGGAATCAGATCCCGGGATCCCGAAATTTTGTCATTATACGCGTATGATGCGATATATAAGACAATATTCCCTAAAACAATAAGGCTTAAAATAGACAATTCTGCATAAACATTTTGTTTTGGAATATGAGTATGTGCTGAAAAGTGATACCTATTAATTTCAATATTGAAATGAGTAAATATTTTTGAAGGAAATCTAAGCTTGTATCTTCCTTACACTTTATTGGCCTCTATACACTGATTTCTCCACATAATCACCTTTGCGGTGTACATACTTTCGCCAACTTCGAAGTCATTTTCGCAACTTCGTCACGGTATAATTATGCGTTTGGGTGAAGAAACCAAAAGTGAAACGCTCTCTTGACTTCACCGGCCACATAGTGGTTTCCTACAAGATGGTCCTTCTGTTATGGAAGATGATGAATTTCTGACGCGCCAATTCAAGACTGTAGTTATGCTGGGTGTTTCAAAGACGGTGAAATCAAGGAGATGAGTCTGCAGTCATTCTCACACTGGTGTGCAGTTGGGCTATTTTAAGTCGAAGGCGAGACTGCTCAATGTCAGGGCGAATTCTTCGAAGTCGTGCTTTTAGCACACGATTGCGGTGAGTCTCGCCCGTTGCAGTTCATGGTTTCCCGCACCTTTCTCTTAGCTCGGATTCAGAGAGACCTGTTCAATCTTTCCATCACCAGCACGAACAGCCCAATATCGAAAAGTATTGATGTCTAAACATACCTGTCCATAAACTTTCGTTCGCCGATGAATGTCGGTCGGAGGCACGTTTTCTGCATTCAGGAACTCTATCAATACACGCCGTTCCGTCGCACTGACATCCTCGCTTTACACTCCGCCATGTTTACAAGCACAAATCACGACCCCCTAGAGGCAGGTGTTTAAAGTGCGTGCGCCCGGTTAGGGAAAGCCTAAAGAATTGAACACAGTTTAGTTTGGACCCTTATGTGGGTTTATCTTGAGTAAAGGAATAAGGCGGCATTACTTTTCAGCACCCCTCCATATTAGCTACACTCTGTGAAGCTATACAAGAAAGGAAATAGACTTACAGTCCAACTAAAGCGGCTTGAACGGATGTCAAGTGTTTTGAGTAACTATACGTCACTAATTCGGTTGTGTTAATATGTAAGAAACCAATAAAAGTAACAGTCGAATAAAACATGTATTTTTAACCAACTGCTACGTGTTTAGGCTTTACAGATGTTACCGTCATTTCAGGTTCAAGTCCTGAAATGGGCAGGCGATTCAGGTTTAAACCCTGAACGTTCTTCCTTGAGATAAATTCCTTTGGCTGTAAATGACGTAACTTGGTAAAACAGCAGGAGTGTGTGAGGGCTGTTAAGACATTCAAAACCTTTTGCCTGGGTAGAACATCCATCAACTGTTAAGTTGGTAGTAGTTTTGCAGCTCGGTGTTTCTGAGCGAAACTAGAGACTTTGACACTTTTGAGGATGTAATTCATTCAGTAGGAAGTGCCAGTGGGCATCACCCCAAATGTTCGTTTAACGTAGTTTGGGCTCTATTGACTTGAATTAGCGTAGCCAATAAGGTTTGACTTTCCAAAAAATTAAATTCGACCTGTTGGGTTTTCTAAATTTGAATTTCGGCCAATAGAATCATTTCAGTACATAGGGGGGGGGGGGTTTGTTGGTTGGTTTGGACAGTGCAGAAGTAGCAAGCGATAGACACTCTGTTTTGGACCGTTGGAGTCGCACGCATGCAAATTTTGGTGTTCCATTCAAATTTACATAATTTCGGCAATATTTCAATCATAAGTGGTATTATACAAAAATAGATCAATGTAAAGTTACGTGTGTTTACTCCAAGTGCAGTGGTATTCTACACTTGATAATCATACTATATTAAACGAAAATCATACTTCGATTTTGTAGAAGACAGTGCACTTTTACAAATACATTTAAAGAAAGAAACCTGAATTACGCGTGCATTACTGTGTCAGCGAGTCGTAGTCGATCGTGGACCTTTCAGGTACTTACCACGTAATTTACCCTGTGATCAAGACCTTCAAGCTTGCTGAGCGGAAAGGAAGTTACACGCCCAAGTCCACACGGGAGGGGTACGTTGGCACAGACAAGCCATCAACAGACTGTACAAGAAGATAAATATTTTCAGTATACAGTATGCATTTGGAAAAGTCAAGTTTTAAATATGACACTGTTATAGTTAGTTTTCGTAAAACGTCATTAAAACTGCACTAGCTGCCGGTTATATTACATGTTCTCTTCAAGTGTTACTATTTGTGTGTTCCTTAGTCGTAACTAATGTTAATCTACTCGTACGTAAATGGGTGTTTCTAGTGGCTGCCAATCGCTGCTGATAAAACTTGCCGTCACAGCTTTGCTGTTTTCAGATTTAAATTCACTCTGTATTTGAAATTTGTACGACATACATACATACATACATTCAAAATTACATACAAAAATACACACACACATACACAAACATACATACATACATTCATACACACACACACACATACATATATACATGCATACATACATACATCGCATACATACATACATTCATACACACACACACACATACATACATACGTACGTACGCACGTACGTACATGCATACATACATATATACATACATACATAAGTACATATGTACATACGTACATACATACATACATACATACATTATGACCCTCCCTGTTCTTTTGAGCTCAGAATTCAAGATAAAATTTTGCAGGTATAAGAACTGAACGTAAACATCTTTCACGAAATATATCCCGAATTTTAATGACACTGAGAGATAGATAGATAGTTCACGGTGACGTATCGAAGAGGCAGTTAAAATAAGGGGCGTCTCATTTTTATCGAAGAATATATCCTCAATTTTAATCCTTTGAACGTCATTGCAATCTCTTTTACATTTGTTTTCCAGATTTTCTTAACTTCTTTTTCTCCTGCAGCCATTCTTTTACTGAATTTACATGAGGACGGCTGATTAATGCAAAGTATCCGTCGTTATTTCTCTTTCCTTTGGGGCATTTAAGCTGCCCAAAAGACCTAGAGAAAATTTTTGGAATGACAGATATTTTCTTGTTATGTGTGTTGGTTAAAGACAAAACGACTTCTTTGTTTGTGCTTGGAGTAGTTTTATTTTTATTTAGTTCGGCTTCGAAAGGCGTAGCAGAAAAACATGGGACATGCTTGCTTGCATGCTTGCGCCACTAATGAAGTGCTGGTCTTCGTGTGGATTTGGTAGAGCCCTATTGGTGGTCTGCAGGAGCGAAATAGACCAGCCTGGGGAAAGTCTTCACACTGATGCATAAAGTGTCACATCCAAGGCTTTAAGGGAGGTGGTAGGCACAACATTGAAATATCATCTTCTTTTTCAGGCGGAAGCACTTCATCATTCTTAGGCTAGACAGCCTGTCGACAGTGAATATTCTATTTTACAGACGATGACACTACTTCGATTTACTCTAACAAATACCATTATCATCTGTTGCAAATTGCTGTAATATGCCTCATTAGTTTCAAGTGAAATGGAAGAGTTGTGGAAATTACTGTAACCGTGTCGTCTGGTTTCAAAATAGAACCAGATAGATAGGTTAAGTCATATTTTATACTGAATCGGAATTTACCTAAAACATCTGGTAGCTTAACATGCGGCGTTAGGTATAATTCAAAGGTAAGCTGTCTAGGAGTCTCTGCCGGAATGACAAGACATTTCTGTGTCTGCGAGGGCAAAGAAATTCGCGATGCAGAATTATTACAGATATCCTCCAGTTAAGAGTTATGAACCGCCCAACAAACGTTTCGTAGATCCAGGCGATATAGGGATACAACAGACTGGAAGGGTGGGGAGGGATTTGGGCACCAAATTAGATTTTAAAAATTCAAGTTTCTGGAAGGTTGCGAGTAGGAACTGCAAACTTTGGGTTCGCTAGCCGTAAGAATATTACAGATATTCAGGAAATACAAGATTGCGATGTTTACGTGTTTGAGTATCCAGGGACGCGCAGACACTTTATTTCGACATTCTCACAAGTCAGACATGCAATCCACATCAATCTCTAGGCCACATTACAAAACAATAAACTATAAATTAGAAGCGTGTGCTTTGTTTTCAACAGTTTATTTAAGTGGAGCTTCATAGAAAATCGATTTCAAGAGGGTACTTCAGAATGAATATACCTGATCAGTGCTCTAGACATAATAAAAGATATTCTGCTCCTACGTTGTGATGGCGGTGCATTTATACCGAAGGAGAAATGACTGGTGTTTTGAACTATGACCTGCATATTTGAGTCTCGAAGTTCGTGGTTAATTTCAATGGATGTTACCCTCACGGATGTAGGAATCTATTTTCAATGTAAAGGAAAAGTCTTTCTGCATTTGAATCCAAGAAATTGAAATAGCACCAACAGAAATACAAAAAAACTCAAAGGTAAACAATAAAAGGTAAAACAATCCCATTACAGGCCTGGACACGCCCTAAAGTTTCCTGAAGGTTGAGGCTGCCAGATTTCAAGACACTCGGCACATGAAGATGGGCAGGTTGTCAGCCCTACCCCCCAGCAAATACTCCTGGTACCCATTACTGTTAGAGGCTGAGTCAACCCCAGAGCCATAGTGCGACCGGAAGGAATATTCCAATGATTACTGTTAGAGGCTGAGTCAACCCCAGAGCCATAGTGCGACCGGAAGGAATATTCCAATGACACCATCGGGAATCAAACAAACGACCTCCCGGTTTGTAGCGCAGTGCCTCATCCAACTACGCCACCGCATAAAACATCACAAAAAACACAAACCCATTACACCTCAGTTAATGAAAAATAGAGCTTGACGGGGCCGGGCGTGATCTGCGCAATAAGGGGAGAGTGGGGAAAGCCGACTTGCCAGCCACGCACTCTCAGAATCATCGGCCCCAATCACGAAATATTGAAAATATGGTATTAAAGTAAATCATGACGAAATGACGAAATCCCGAATGCCGAGTTTTACGAATATCGAGACTCTACTATATTATTCTGTGAAAATATTACACAGCTATTTCGAAGTGCTGGGCATTTGGCAAGTAGAAGTGATGTTGTAATCCTCGTGTGTTACAGTGGTGAAGCAGAAGTATGACGTGCAGGTGTATGACGAGTATGTCATTAGTGGGAACACTGCCGTATTGCGATGTCAGGTCCCCAGTTACGTTGCTGAGTACGTCATGGTCACTTCATGGATCCAGGATGGCTCCGTCAATATCTATCCCAACACAGACACAGGTAAATATAGGCTGTTAAAGTGTTTGCACTAGGTTCATAAATTAAAGTGTAATGAGCATATTTCTTACAGTTCGCATGTTTAATTTTTAAATTCCCTGATTCACTTTCAATTAAATTAAGTACAATGTGTCTGCACTACAATTTTTGTCAATTTTGGTGTGTAACTGTGAGTAGTAACCACTACTTTACATTAAATACATATCTAATCTAACGTTCTCACAAGATAGCAATAAAAAATAAGTCGGCCTAACACACACACACAGTAAAAACAAATTCGCACGAAACCCTGCAGACAATACAGCAGGGCTCTGCAGTGATCAGTAAACAGGATACTGCAACAAGGTGTTATCCTTCAGTGTGTGTAATAGTGGAAGTGTTACTGCAACACGGCATTTCGCGCTATATAATCGTATTCAAATTCATCGGACTGAAATTTGTTTCGATGACTGCAGCAAAGTCTCCCTGAGACATCCATTGTAACAGCAACGGCAATTGTAAAGGTAGTCCAAGAAATGTAAGGAAACCATTCAATGAATATATTCTACTTGCAACTGTGGAACAAGAAACGTGAAGAAATACATGAGATATCGCGCGATAACTGGAACCAAGGCAATCGGCTGTCGTCCTGACGATCAACTGGATCCACATTTGTACTCGAGGAATGAACATACGTTTCCAGACGATTATCCTGTACAGCTGTAGAAACTACAAAGCGCCCATACTTCCATTATTTTTTACCTTGCGCAACTGAACAGTGACACCTGATTCCAAAACTTAACGTGGCAGGACATATGCTGTTAAATATTTTCGACTTTTTGTTTAACAGGGTCCCACGTTACGGCTAGTTTGTGGGGGAATTTCATTTCATCCTGTAGACAATAACAGTAACATTTACAGCTCTCATTGCAGAAACATTTTATATTGGTGATCAGTGGCCAAGATAGCTTATTTTGTACAGTGACCAGACTACGGGCTGACGGAAAGGGGATTAGTGGTAGAACTGCCGGTAGGAACAGCAGATTTTCTGTTCTGTAGGGCATCCAGTTCAGATAAGAGAAGCATTCAGCCTCTTACGCAATGGGTAATGGAGATTCTTGCCTCGGAAGTAAAGGCGACAGGGACGTGAAGTTGACCATTCATATCCCTGTGGTGTTAAGATTAAAAATGCATAATGCCACACCTTCACACCCATATGCCTTCATGGTTAATAAAGGAACCAAGTTACCTGTACCTCTCGATCTGGCGAATCTGTAAGGATATTTAGTAACTAATAATACTGTCTAGACTGTCGTTACATATGTACCAACAATTATTGTTTTCTCCGAGGCAGCAGTGGTGCCTGGTCACAGTTGCAGAAGTAAAGATCGCCATCACTCTATCCAGCCCGGCTCTTAGACTCATCGGAATAAAGTGACCAGAGAGTCGAGCCGATCACTAAACCCTCATAGTCCATGCCTTCGTATACTGGAGGGACAGATTTACTTGAGAGCTATATTGTGACTATCTTCATCACATATGAGATTGAAGGTTCTCAAAAGTATTGGAATGTACCAAAGTTTCGGAAGAACGTACTGTATTTAACTAATAATTATACAACTTCACTTCACCTTTATGACATAACATTTGTACAGACTGTGCCATATTTGAAAGTGAAAAATTAATATTGTACTGCACGCAGAATCATAAAGAGAAAACGCTTTCATACGGTATACTCTGCTAGTACACACCATTCAATTCTTGTTATCTTGGATTTTCCTGATTCGATCTGCAACAGTGCCTTCCAAATGTCGACCCGTATCTAGTGAGCTTGTTATGGTTGCGGGCACAGCAGGTAGATGGCCTCGTTGTGTACCGAAAGTCTTGACTGTGGTTTGCCAAGCCGCAACTAAGAATTTTTCCCCTGGGTGTAAAATGAAATCCACCAAGTACACAGATCTTCGTGTAAATCTGTTTATAATTATTGTATTGAATTTTATGATGCAGCCTAATGCTACTCCCTTGCATTCACTCGATCTTAATTACATGGACTGTTTGGGAGTGGTAATTTAATACAACGTTATTTCGTGTACATTTTGTTAATTCTTGATGTCACACTTTGCGCGCTCACTTTCCAGTGCTTAATGTATTGCACCTGCAACTGTAGCAGAATCTCTGCGTCTAGCTGGAGTTTGACTGTAGCCTGCTTATTTCAGTGTAAGATTTAGAATAATTGTTGACACCAAAACAGTCTCTCTCTGGAGCTCAATAAAGACGTCATCATTATCATCATCATCATCATCATCTAGCTAAGGTGGATTTGGGCTAATTGTTGGCCCGTTCCGGACTCACACTTCTAGAAGTCTCTTTAATGGTCACCCCTGAATCCTTCTGCCTACAGAACTAAAGCGCGAAGTACAAGTTCAAGTCCCTTAGCCAGTTTAGCTGCATTGCGTACTGAACGCATCCCTGGACATATGTTATGAAAACCTTAGAACTGTAAATGGGAATTTTGCTTATGTTAAGAGTTTTCCTCTGTTGACCAAAGGACTTGTGTTGTAAGCGGTAATATGTCCTTTTGGGGGAGGAAAGGCTCTGGGTTCAATTGATTTCTAGGGTTTGAACCCAGACTGGTTCGATTGTGTCCCCTGCCAGAATTTGCGGAAGGAATGAGTCGTGATGAACAATGACAAACAATCGCTTATTCCTGAAGCGGTCTTGATGCAAATTGAGATAAATTGTGTTTTTCTGAAGCGGTCGTCACGCAACTGAGGTGAAATCGGCTGTTCCTGAAGCAGTCGTGATGCAAATTGAGATACAATTGTGTGTTCCTGAAGCGGTCGTGATGCAAATTGAGATACAATTGTGTGTTCCTGAAGCGGTCATGATGCAAATTGAGATACAATTGTGTGTTCCTGAAGCGATCGTTATGGAAATTGAGTTACAATTGTGTGTTTCTGAAGCGGTCGTGATGCAAATTGAGATACAATTGTGTGTTCCTGAAGCGATCGTTATGCAAATTGGGATACAATTGTGTGTTCCTGAAGCGGTCGTGATGCAAATTGAGATACAATTGTATGTTCCTGAAGCGATCGTTATGCAAATTGGGATACAATTGTGTGTTCCTGAAGCGATCTAGATGCAAATTGAGATAAAATTGTGTGTTCCTGAAGCGGTCGTCATGCAATTTGGGTGAAATTGGCTGTTCCTGAAACAGTCATGATGCAAATTGAGATACACTCGCATGTTCCTGAAGCGGTCTTGATGCAAATTGAAGTACACTCCTCTGTTGTTGAAACAAGTAAAAAAAAAGCCAGATAATGCTCAGTTAAGACAGCCGTTTTCTGGACCAAAATTTAAAGCATGGAACTTCAGATATGTGGCAGGAGATTTAGCCACTCAACTTCAAAGCTTTCCTCTTCTGTATGTGCTGGGTGGAACAGAACTTCGGGGAATAATCCAGATTATCAGATTCCAGGGTTTTAGTCACCCACACTTACTTTTATTCTTACAGGGGTTCAAAAACCAATAGCCTTATGGCCTGCCAAAAGTCCGGTTCGCTGTTTGGTGAATAAAAGTTATGGCCACTAGAGGTGAATGTAACCAGTAGGGGCGTGCAAAAGTAATTAGAATGTTAGCTCACTGTGACGGCGGAAAAGATTCGATTCTCGGCAGAGGAAAGAGATTTTATCTTCTCTGAAGCAGCTTTGTGGTCCATTCAGCTTCCTATTCAGTGGGTACCTGGTGCTCTACCCCCGAAGTCAAGTAGCCGTGCGTGAAGCTGACCACCTTAGTGGTGGATATGCCGTTGCGCTTATCATTTAATAAATAAATAGCTGAAAACATCTGTACAGTTTCATGTAAGCTATAAGTAGCTAATAAATGAAAACACAATTAAAACTTGTATGAATATACATAGTTTCGTTAGATGGTGTCCGACTGTGTATTTGTTAAATTATTAAGTGAAGCTGACCACTCATCTCTGCCCAAGAATGGCTGCAGTATACTTCATCCTGTATACGTTCACAGTATATACGCAGACAACTTTATCTTATAAGCGTATGTATATAACCTAGTGTACAGAGCAGCGGTTTCCAAACTTTTTCGGTTCACACTACCCTTAGTGCCTCAACAATTTTTTTTACGGTGCCCTCAGGTCAAACGAAATAACTAACAATTCTCTTTAATAAGTAGTTAGGTCCAAACCACTTAATAACTGTTTGCCCAGACAACTTAGTAGACGCTTGAAAGAATAACACACGAAAGTTGAAAGAAAAAAAAACAATATTTTTAAATTTCCTGCAGCGCCCCAGGCCCACGGCGCACAGTTTGGGGATCGGCGGTATGTAATATATGTACGTTCACCCCATGACATGCCCCTGCAGGCACAGAGTAGAGGCAGAGTTATGGTAGCTCCAACCGATTTGCCACCTCGGCGCTAGAACGGGATGGGTTGTGGGCATCATGCCCCGGTCGCTTCAACCGCGTCAAATATCCATAGCCATTGTAAAAGAGGCTGGATGGACTTCGGGGCTCTTCTGGATTTTACGGAAAATCTCGCTGCCCCCGGATTTGATCCCCTGACCGACTACATTATCCCGGCAACAGGGTGTCACAGTGTATACATACATACATACGCACATACATACATACATGCATGCATACATACATACACACATACATGCATGCATACATACATACATACATACATGCATGCATGCATACATACATACATACATATATACATACGTACATACATACATATGTATGTATGTGCTTGTCATATACCAGAAAAGTGGCACATATCCACTGAACCGCAGTAACTTTAAAAGTATGTCTGCTAATTTTCCAACTAACATTGAGGAAGAGGATGCAGATTTTGAAGAGTGTGCTCATAAATGATCTATGTGACTAAACAGACAACCGAATTCCGCTGAGCATACAGAAATCCGCGATTACAACTGAGTAAGGTCAATGACTCTACAGTCTACAGGGACAAAATATTCTAGTTCTCCCACAGTCTTTTATGATAAACCAATAGCATCCACTCCAAATACGTCGAGATCTTGTTCAAGCAGACAAATCCGCCCTGCAAGTCTTAGTCCCTTGCCTTCAGTTTCAAAACAAGACTTAAATAACGTTGGATATCCTGCAGCTGTTTCGGCAAAGATCGGAACAACCTCATCTTATAAGACAGAATGAAGGAAATAGGAGAGAACAAGCTTACTGACACGGGCAGGAAACTTAACTGTCACAAGTCCCTAAGAAACAAAAGGTAGGCAGCAAAATTTAAACCCTTTCCACGGGAAAACGTAGGCTTACCGGGTCCATGGTGAAGAGCAGAAGCAGTGCAATTAAAAATCAATATTACCGTCATGTCTCTTAGCTGCAACTTCGGATTCAGTAGAAGGTGGTGCTGGGGAAAAGAGAGTGAGGATAAAGCTGATACCGAATGTTTGTACTAAGCAGGCTTCTTCTCTGAATACCGTGACGACGAAGAATATCTAAGGTGGGCCAATGCTGTTGTGTGACAAGGGCTCTTGTTTGTGACTTGTGTGATCAATTCCTAACGTGGGCACTCGCTGTGTGTGCAGTCTATATAACAAGGATTCCTTGTGTGTGTGATGTGTAAGTAACTATAGATTTTGTACTATGGGCAACAAAGAGTTAACAAAAACTTATTTTTAGTTATAACAAACAAATATTTTGTTGGACTTTTTGAATTGTTTTCTTGCCCTAAATTTTTTCAACTGCCCTATCCCATTGTAGGAACCACCCCCTATTAAGTGTCAGTTTCTACTGTTTCTTACAGTGTTTTCATCTCCTAATGAATCACTTTTATAACTTAACAATCATTGTGCTTAATGCAGGATGGCTTAGCTTTAAAGTACACTAGAAGCTACCTCATTTTTACTGTCTGAATGTTTACTGTGGCCAAAAGACGACGCAGCTCCATGTTAGTCATCTTTACCCTATATACAGTGAAGCCTTTGAAGCTGGCAGCCGTTGTAAATCGGCCACCTGTCACAGTTGTCCACACTTTTACGTAACAAGCAAATTACTTTGGTATGCTACATGGTCATTATTCCATAACTTGGCCAAACGTGTATCTTGATTCTTAGCCGACCTAAAGACTTTTATTGGTTTTGTTTCATGTTGTATGTGAACTGAATTCTCATTCATTAGATGAACCACCTGTTGCCCAATCAACCTCCATCCTTGCTCCACAAGCATGGACAGCAAACAGATTGGAATTTCCTAGTGGAACTTAACCATTACTGTACTTCAAGGCCCTATTCAGTGACATGGTCATGTACTGCACCTGTTGTCTATCTTGACCACCTGTCTGTGCACTCTGAACTGTACGCTTGCACAAGTTAGCGCATGTTTCCATATTTGTAGGCTCAGGAGGTTGTTACTGCGTGTTATTTAAAAACATGAGAATAAGTAGCATGGGCTCAAGAGAAAAGGGTTTAACGCTTCGAATATATAGAAAAAAAAAGAAAGTGCTAGACTAACTGATATTGATCTTAGTCCACGATCGAACTGCCGTGCAGTTGCGAAATCCACTGTTGGGAACGTAAACAAAACAGGGGTGCAATACCGAAGGTTTGGGCAGAAAATTTTAGTAACTGAAAGGAAGCGAAAATTAAAAAAGACATGATGAGAATGGTAATGCTGTCATGTTACAAATTGTGTCTATTAAGTCGTGGAATGAATATCCCAGTTACCGGACCAATGCGTAAAATACAAGTCAGGATAACGGTACAGATATTTCATGTAGAAAATTTTCGGGCAAGTAACAGATGGCTTAAATCTTTGAAGACACTATCCAACATTAACTTTATTCCTGTCTGGTGAATTTGGCAGGAGTAGACGTAGAAGCCGTGGAAGACAGGAAATCAAAAGTGCACCAAATAATAAGTGAACACTCACTCTCAAATCGGTTTAAAACAGATGAGACAGGTTTGGTTTATCCACATATACCCAGAAAGAGCTTCATTCTATATGAATATCCGCGGAAAGATTATATGTTCTATTCTTGGTAGGGTCTCTGGTAAAAAGTCATTTTTAATGCTGCATGTCCTCGTGAAATAAAAAACCGGTATACCTACACCAAGCTTCTTACAATTGACTCGTTTTCCAATAAAAAGACGTGGATGACCCAAGCAGTTTTTGAAGAATTGCTTGAAGGTCTGACCTTATGTTGAAAAAAATCGGAAAACTTTGTTGCTTGTAGACAAAGCAACTAGTCACTTTGTGGCAAAAGTGATAAGCAATGTAACGGTGAAATTCCTTCCACCAAACCTAACATCTAAAGTTTACCTTTGGAAAAGGGTATCATAGGTGCTGTAAAATGGTGATATCTCCAGCAGACTTTACATAACATTGACACAATCGCAGAAACTAAAACACGAAGTCTTATTTTAACACACCAGACAGTGTTACGCGCAATTCGATGTTAAATGGTGCTTGGGGACAGATTTGAAGAGAAACAATTGTGAATTGCTTCGAAGAGCAGGATTTAATAATCACCAGGAGCAACTGAAGAATGTACGGCAAATATGGGACTGAAGCAAGTGATATGCTGTCTTCCACACGATGTTCACAAGGACTTAGCTTCGGTCGATGAGATTGAAGGTGGTGATACTGAAATTATTGTGCAAGAACAAGTGCCTTCTGTCATACATGAAGATCGGGGAAAAAAAATTCAAGGGAAGAGAAGAACAGCACCAAGACTCACATTGTGAAAATAAAGATCGTGACAAGAAGAGTAACATAGGGAACACAAATCACAGTAGGCCATTACCTGCACCTGCCATAAGGAAGCTCAGCAGTGTGTGTCTCAATTCGATATTCCTCGGCTCACCAACCTCAGTGTACCTTCGATCTTTCTGTCTGTACAACAGTACTGAGCATTGGCACACCTAAGGCGGGGGACTGCCAGGCAGCAGACCCTCCCCAAAGTGAAATTTAAAGAAAAGAAATTTTGTAGACACAACGATATCAAGGTTTTACGTGATTTAAGCTTCAACCTAAATCGCCCACTGAAATCGGCTGATACCTAGGACACTGGAATATTGAAAAATATTTTAAAACTTACGAAAATAAATGTTCTCTTGTTTGGGTACTTTAATTTTCCCTGTACCCTAACTAGATGTCGGCTTGAAGAATTTACATGATTTTCATAACATAGTCTTATAACCGTGCGGCTCACCTTTCTCACTCAGTCGTTTTGCATGAGACCTAGTTTACAGGGACTAACATGATTAGAGTGTTGTGAAATCAGTAAAGAAGAATTGTTAAGACAATCGATGTTTAATTGGTAATCTGGAGTATCTTTCGTGTGGTTTATAAATGAGGCAAAGGGCGCTAATTTGTTACACGTTCCGATGACATGCGATAAACGTAGCACGGATCACTTTGTCAGTTGACGTCTTCACTGTATATCAACATTTGTGTAATAATAGACATTTACAAGGTCCGAAATTTGGTGAAAACACATATCCGATGTGATAACTAATTTCAAAATTGTACCCTCCCCCCACATCCCCGTAGGAACACTTATTAATTTCCAGTTAGAAAATTTAGATTGTAAATCTGGCCTAAATTAGGAGCGATGCTCTCACGCGTCCTTGCTCCATGACAACCGAAAAACTTGTGCGTAGTTGGCTACAATAAGGGAAGTTGGTTTTCTTGTTTAAATCCCCTTACTATAATTTTTCTAACCAGTCTGATTGGTCCCATGTACGTAAATTTAGCAGTTTCCCAGTGCATACAGAACTTTAAAATGTCGTATCCTATGTCCCCATTGGTTCCAAACGACTGACGCGGTATCCCGTAAAATAATATTTGTAAACCCCGTATAAGCGTCTTCTATCGGCCAGTTTTAACGTGCTACCGTAATTAACACGGGATCCACCCTCTCCTGATTTACATCTCGAAAAAGTGTCAAACCCTCGAATTTTGACTGTCCCTGCAAACTTTAAAAACCTATTAAATTTGTAATTGACAAATGCCTAATAAACTAAAATCCCCTCTATATATACATTCAGCATCTTCTATCTTATGCTAAACTCTACTTTCTCACTCTCCAGCTCTCTGTCTATCCTACTTCACACATGACTCCATCTCACTCTCTGCTCTTCTAACATATCCTTCCCCTTGGTATCACACCGACCTTTTGTGTAAACTGCCAGATGCTACTGACCTCCCTCTTACGTAAACATTACGTATCACTACATTTCAGAAATTAATTTTTATCATTCTAACTAAAGTGATTCTTTCCAACGGTTATAGTTTGTAAAATCAAACATAAATTATATATAACCTCAGGGTCAGCCCCCCTCCCTCAAAAGAAAAATTCTGGATGCGCTTGTGGTACTGAGGCACTGCAGGTAAGGTGTGAACAAGACAGTCAAAAATCGATGAATATTTTTCACCTAATGAATGACAGTATTGTTGCTGAGTTTCATATAATATAATATTATATTATACAACGGTGTGTTTAAGATACAGATTAATGATTCTCTGTCATGCATTTGTATCATATATGTGTGTCTGTGTGTGTGTGTGTGTGTGTGTGTGTGTGTGTGTGTGTGTACCATATTAACAGTGACATACTCTGAATCCACAAGTTTACAAAGTTTGGCCACCTGTGTGTGTTGGGTGGCTGTTAATGTAACCAAAGATGGCTAACAGGTCTCACGGTATATTGTATATGTGTAATCTGTAGAATACAAGGGGCGGGAGAAGACGCGAATATGTGTGTTGGGAAGTACGTGTGGGGAAAACATTTCAGCCTGTGGATATGTCTTTATGAGCGATTGTGTTTAGGTGGCAAGTACGCAGTTCTTACAAGTGGCGACCTTTACATCTACAACGCAGGACCAA
>Ga0123354_10002286_pt1 | contig 25060 bp, 23 predicted proteins | sample TergutLab28metaG_2_FD_97872 | JGI IMG/M metagenome (GOLD analysis project Ga0123354, IMG submission 97872) | Labiotermes labralis P4 segment gut microbial communities from Petit-Saut dam, French Guiana - Lab288 P4 | ecosystem: Host-associated > Arthropoda: Insects > Digestive system > Gut ...
ATATATATATATATATATATATATGTGTGTGTGTGTGTGTGTTTAATTATACATAACAGCATCATCAGACTTAAATCCCTATGTAGGCTGTGTTGTTAAATTTTGTATATTCTGCACAATAAATATGAAACTTCAGATTAACGTTGGCACATATCATAAATTTAACAATTACTGAACCCCTCATACTTACATAAGAAAACAGGGAGGGGGACGGGGGAACACACACACACACATGTATGCACATATATCTAGTACCTGCAAATATTACACAATGATGTTTTTGGCCACTATGCCCACAAGCAAGAGAACATAACCCATTTCTGAGGTCAGGGCACCTATAGGGTGGATTCTGTTACCCCTAGTGAGAGAGGAATAGTTAGCAGAGGGGACCTGCATTTTAAAATTGGCTCAAAACCACATGGGAATGAGTAAAGCAGAGGTCTTGTACTTTTCACATGCTCAAAGTTTCAATTTTTAAATTCTGGTAGAAGAAGCACATAATAATGAAGATCATATGTGATTTGCTATTCCTGAGTTTTGAATAATCATATATGAATAATTTATTCTGATAATGGCATGAGTCAGATGAACAAAACTTTATAGGAGAAACAGAAATCGGTCAATGATTTCTGCCATTTTCAAAATGTACATTCAAATACAAGCAGCTGTATTGAACAAACAGAATCTGCACTTAAGGATATGGTCATATACAAAGTAGATGTTTTGAAGAATATAAATCCTCAAAAATGTAAAGGGATCCAAACTACTGATTCATACCCTTTCCAAAATAAACAAATCATACCTAAACATACATAGATGAACATATATCCAAATATGTATGTGTATCATTCAGGAGGAAAGGTCAATATTTTGGGAGGTGATAGTAATGGTCATTGTGGGAAAAAAAAATTATATGAAAGCATGTCTTAACTCTAAATGGTTACCGTGATATAGCTATCTGAATCTGGTTTGCACTGTTCCTCCCACCATCTTCTCTGATGCGTTAGATTTTTGTTTATGGGTCATATGAAGAGCAAAGTTTACAAAAAAAAAATGATGGATACACAAAATTAATTGCTTGCTTGTATTTTGGATGCTACTGCCAGCACAAAGAAACGTGCAGATCTACTCAAACAACATGTGATCTTTGCACATGAGTTCCAATTCCAAATTGCACTGACGTTGATGGTGGGATTTTAAAACATTATTTTACTGTGAACTGCAACAAAGCTGTCATTTCTGCGTAACAAATTTGTCATTTAAACATTAAATTAAAATTCAAATACTATTAACAGTAGGTAATTTCTCATTCTTTACTACTATTCACAGCGGTTTTGTATTTGCAGCCTGAAACAGTTCTATCTCAGTCACCATTAAGAATTATACTCCTTGTTCATATACATTTTTTTCACATGACAAACTATCACCCCCCAAAATATTGACCTTTCCTCCCCCCCCCCCTCTCTCTCTGAAGTACACGCGCATGCACACATGCACGGACAGATAGATGCATACACAAACATCACGTCTGGAAACACATTTCATCTATCAACTGTGACATAATGTGACATAAATCTACAACATACTATACTTTTACATAGTGCAATATGCCTCGCCAGTGAAACTTACCGGTCCAGATGCAACTCCAACAGAATCTGCTTGTAGTCCAAATTGTTAACAATGGCACTAACAGTGTATATACTTTTCTGGTAACGTAAGTCAATATACGTTTGGAACTCTGCTGAGGACAGTGAAGTATGCTTCAACAGCAATGAGTATTTATCTTGATTATAGTCAGCCTGTCAAAATATTAACACACAAAAAATGAGACAGATTCTTCATGCCTGCCAAAACAACTGCTGTTGAAATTATGGTCAATGGCATTGATTGGGAATAAACTGGCTCAAGACAGGGGTAAGTGACAGGCTGTTGTGAACATGGCAATAAACTACAGCTGAGAAACTATCATTTTCCCAAAAAGGGCTCTGCACCATGAAGTTAGGACTGAATCAGATACACATAACAACAGATGACTGTGAATGACAGATATGGGAAAAGTACCAGGAAGTACACATAGTCTAATTTAAAGTACTATCCCATCTACATATCTCCAGTACTCATATCCCTTTAAATTTTCTGACTAGGATCTATATGAGAATATAAAAACCTAAAAGATATATTCCGTCATTATTCTGTCTCCATGTAGCAAATCATTCATGTAGTTATGGACAAATATGCTAGTTGGCAGTGATGGCTAGAAACAGACTGTCAAAACAAATCAGTCTAATAAAGGTGCCTGCGCTCTGGTCAGTACTGCAACTTCAACACTCGCAAATAAAATTATATTTCTATGAAGCTGCACTATTTATTCTCCTTTAAAAATCTTTCAAGTTCCTGGCATGAATATTCACTGAAGTTGTGACTTCCAAGTTTCTCTTCACCATATCACTGGGAGTGTTATCTGTGGAAATCATGACAAGATTGAACGGCCAAATTTTTCACTTGAAATTCCAGTGGGACTTACATAGGGATGAATGAGAAAAGTTGGACAGGGTCAAGTCTTATATATTATTCAGTTTTTACAGTGTTTCAAAACACATCAGAAATTTAGATAAAATGAATAATAATATTTAATTTGGTAGTTCACTACAGCTCATTTATATGACAGCCTGATTGCTAGTGTCACAAGTCACACAAAGCAATGAGACACTGCAAAATGTTACGCAGACAGTAAGTGAGCAGAGAAAACATCAGATATGAAACAATGTTATTAAGTATGTGTGTTTTACCAGAAAATCTATTTTAAATTCCTTGTCATCATTCAGTATTTTAAACAGTACGCCAATATCATTAAAGCTTGGCGATTCGATAACAAATTTAAAATTATGACTTGTAATGTTTGATGTTGTTCTGTCCTGGTAATGGCCTTTGGCTTTCAAGGTGTGACCACTGAACCACGTTCCTAATAGTTCAATCTGAAATACAAACAAAGGCAATCTCTTTAGAGTTTGAAAACTTGTTAACATGACACATGGATTGGCAGACAAGGTGTCAACGTATTACATGGAAACCTGAAAATGTAAGTTTTTTCAATTATGATGTTTAGAATAGATGGTGAGGGCAACCTTCAAAGCACATTGGTTTCGGAGTAAATTGCACATAATTTTACCTCTTGTTCATGAAGTAAATTTCATGTTACTTCACTCCTTGTGCTCACAGAAAATTGCTAGTAATTTTATTCCCAGTTCACAGAGAAAATTGCATGTAAGCCTACATCCTAGTTGTGAAGTAAAGTTCATGTGTCTCACCCCTTGTTCTGAAGGTAAATTTAATCTAATCTTACCCGCTGTTATTGAAGTGACCTTCACAATAGTAAATAAAAAATAGGAACATTGGTTTTAATACACTATTGTTTTTATTTTCATCTACTTTTACATCACAGTTTAAGATATGTTTTATGATATCTCTGTAATTGGAACAAGATCTCTATCCCACGTAAACATATATGGTTTTTTAAGGTTTTTCGCAAGGGTCCTGACATTATACAGGTCTGATGATGGCCTGGCTAATGGGCTGAAACTAGTAAACTAAAAGACGTGTAACTGTGTTGTGCAAGACTGTGTATTAAATAAATGCATATATTGAATAAAGCGCAATGGGGATGTGTTACCTAAAGATAAGTGGAAGAATTATCTTTGTAACTTACATCGTAGTCATTTGGCTTCTTTTCATGTAACTTCACTCCCAGAAGCATGGGAGTAAATGAGGGTAGTGTAACGTTCAGCTTAGCATCTACATACACCAGGCTGCCACGTGGAATATGCAAATCAATGGAGATTACAACTTCTTTGCCTGAAATAACTCATATGATGACCTGTATGAACTACATTTTGTCTCTTCACATTAAAATTATAATCAACTAATACAAAGCTGGAATGTCACATACGCAAGTTCTACAATACAGCCGTTCCTATTCTGACAAATTACAATAAAATCAGAGTAATTAAGTTCTGTACGTTTGTGATGCTGGTATGTCACGTATAAAACCACTTGGTTTTTGAATTCTGATCATCATATTTATTTTTCAAGAAAATTAAAACTGAACATGTTTTGGAATCTGGTTCTATTTCTACCATACTGTTGGGCCCTTTAAACATGAATATTTTCAATCATGCCCAAGTAACAGAGAACACCTCTCTCTTATAGAACTAACTTAATAGGTGTCTCCCAGCTATGTTACGTGACAAAAAAAAATGGAACTGATTTCTGAAACACTTCAATTTTTTTATTTTGAAACAAGGGACGACTAACAATGTCCAACGACATAAAGGTGTAATGATACCAGAGACTGTATAATACAATTTTGACCTCCTGATGATGAGCACATGGTACTCAAAACTTGTAGAGGCTTGAAATAAACTTATTGTAAAACAAAAATTTTGTGCATCAAGTTGGTTAATTATTAAGATAAATATACTGAGATGCACGGTCAGCAAAACGTCCAAAAAAAAAAAAAAATTCAGAATGTTAGAGCAATGTACTAAGAGTGTCTGGCCTTCAGTTACGACATAAATGAGTAAAGCCATAATCCTTACCTGTGGCATATTGAATCCTAGCTTCAGCCTTATATGCAGGACCAACCAAATGGTATAAAAAACTGAGTGTTATGTTAATTTCACTTAATGGTTTAGTAATAGCGAGAAACGTGTTGAACTTGTAGCCCTCCACATTCCTGCGGAATTTAAACACCAGCTGAATGGTGAGTTTATTTCTCAGATCCTTTAAATTGGGCCCAGCATTTATTTCTACTGTACAGTCAATATGACCATGAGATCTCTGTAGACACAACATGAAAAGAAATTTAGTGGTTATTTTTTGTCACACAACTATGTCATACACAGACAACATTCAATCATGGTTCTAAAATGTGATTAAAATGCACTGACAATTGAAATAAATGAAACAATATACTAACTACAGTTTTATTTTAATAAAATAGAGATTAATTAAATACAAGGATCATACTTACAAAAAAATTCATAGATGAAGTGAAATTAAACTGGGAATATGCTGATGATTCTAATTTTAAATTTCCTTTAATATGATAGAGATTTTTAATGGTTCGATTGCTCAGTTCTGCTTCTATCTTGACTGTTTCTGTTTTTTCTTTTGGAAACTTGTAATCCAGTTTTAAGTTTGTAGACACCGACGCTTCAGTCTTTCGTACATAGCCAAATAATTTCATCAACACTTTCTTTGTATGAAATTCTAAATTCACATCAGACTGTGAAACACCTTTCTTTTCAATCCACTTCAAACTTCCTGAAAAAAGTAACTAATGTACATAGATGAGGACATCAACCCGATGAATTATTTTGTGTGAAGAGAACAAATTATGACTTTGGAATCAACTCTTGGGGTGTGTGGACTGTCCAGGGTTGAAAATAAGGATTATAAAATGATAATTCAGGGACAAGATCAGTTGCCATCTTCAGGTACATATTAAGGGAAAGAACTACTTAGGTAGATTTGATAGACAAGCTATTCTAAACCTCTGGGCAACCAGTTCAGTTATCACCACAAACTGTAATGGGATGCCAAGAGGTTTATAAAAATTTTATCTATTACGTCCATCTGAGCAGATGTCTCCAATAACCTTCAGAATAGAGACTGATCCTGTCACCGACACATTGCTTTACTTTTATTCTAAACATAGGGTGATTAACGAAGTTCAAGTAGTGACTCATAGAAAATGTGACATACCATCATCAGAATCCTACAGAATTGTATCAATTATGGGCGCCCAGGAAAATACCAGGAGCTAATATGAATAAAGTAAGTAGGTAAATTGCGGTACTACATAATATGGAATTTTTATGTGTATATTGTTCAGGCTCAGATCAGCTAATATAAAACTCAGATGGTGAAAAGAATAAATTCACACAGAAAACTGGTGTGGAGTGGCCTTGAAAGGTAAATGCTAAGATTACTGATAAAGAGCTGGGGGATATAATTAAGGTACATATTAGGTAGATAGGTTGTGAGATGGAGTGGGAGATGGAAGTGGCTCAAAACTGTGTCCAATGGGAGGCCTCAGTATTATTGATGTTAATTTTCAGGTTTAACTCAAATTTTGTGGGTCCACCTACACACTGACCACATATTTTTCATGTCTGAAGTATGATCTACTTAGTGCTGACATATGTAAACGCATAAAAGCAACATTCTGCCATTACAAGAAATATTTACCAATTATGCCCACAACTCTGCTTGTTTATTTCTACCTCTTTACAATGCATGCTATAAAACACACCTACTCTGGACAGTAAAAATGCTGGCATGCAAATCTACCTGAAAATATTGCACTTTGTATTCAATGTCAAGTGCAAACAATATTGCAAATATGTGGTACAGCCATCTGTACATATTGAAGCTCCTGGTTTCACTTGCAACCTTACAACTGACAGGTCACTTTCCTTATTTTAAGATGGAAAGCAGATTCAATATTAATCTAATGCTGTTGTATTTTTTTTTAATATATAAATCCACACCACATGATCATTAAATAGAAGAAAATTATTTTTATAACCAAAGCCCCACAACGTGACTTAACTGACCATGTAACATAAAAGAACTAACCTGTCAACTCTGCAATACGTTCACTGTTAATTGCAAGGTATAACCTGGGTTGATAAATGCGTCCGTATTTCACATCTTTTAGTTTTAAACCCAGTTCTGCATCAAAATGCTTCTTACCATCAATATACAGACTAGCCTGGATGTATTTTTCATTTTCAGTGTTTTTGTATGTTCCTGCAACAAACAATATCTGTTTGTAACACCGTTATACTTCTTATTGATGAAATCAGCTTGGTGTATTGGTGCCTACAAATATGCACAATGAACTCCTTTACATATTATGAAAATACATTACTAGATGGCACAGTGTGGTTTATTTCTCAAAGAATGTAGAAATGTATGAATGACTTAATCAATATAATGGAAAATTATAATAATACAGTTTGAGATTCGATGTTTTCAGAGTAGTGTCCATGAAGATATAAGTCTTCTGGGATGTTACATCATGTTGACAGGTCAATAGTTACTGATGTTTTGAAGAAGCACAGTGCCCCTATCTTCAGGGTCTATCAGTCCAAGATGGAAGAAATACACTCCTCCAACACACTGGTAAATATGTACCAGTTGACACCGCATAACATCCAACCCAAAAGACTTGAATCTTCTACAGGACACATTGAAGTGCATGAGGATTATATGACTACGCACCATGAGCTTGAAATTTGGAGCTATTTGACTGCAGAAGAAGCGTGAGGTTCTGGCTGTTCATGTCCAGATGAAGCCTTGCACTGAGTTCACGTTTTAACTTGGAATCAGGTGTATCAAATACAAGACTGACAGTAGTCACATTTTTCTGAAAATAAGTGACCAATGGAAATTATTTATCTCTCTATGTATTTAATTATTAATTTAGCACAAACGTAAGAATGAAGAAAATTATAACTTCTGAAAGAACTGACATCCTTCCACAGAATGGAGTGGGGGAGGAGGGATGGTGTAGTGGAGTGGATAAGGTAATCCAAAGGATTGCTTATAATTAATATACAGGGCGATTCAGGAGGAAAGTTCAATATTTTGGGAGGTGATAGTATTGGACATGGTGACAAAAAAAAGTTCATATGAACGTGTGTCTAATTCTGAATGGTTACTAAGACAGAGGTGCTTAATCTACCAATACAAACACACTGTAAATGGTAACATAGAGAGAAAAATTACTTACTGTTAATTTAATTTTAATTTTAATTTTATGTTTAAATGACAAATTTGTTACAAATTTTGATGTTTTGCTGGCCGTGCATCTCAGTATATTTATCTCAGTATTTAACCAACTTGATGCACACAATTTGCTCCAAAATAAGTTTTTTTTCATGCCTCTACATGTTTCGAGCACACGTGCTCATCATCAGGAGGTCAAAATTGCATTAAACAGCCTCTGGTATCATCACACCTATAGGTGTGATGATGAGCACATGTGGTCGAAACATGCAGAGGCATGAAATAAAACTTATTATGAAGCAAATTTTGTGCATCAAGTTGGTTAAATACTGAGATAAATTTGTTACAGTTCACAATCAGTGTTCGACAAGCCCACCATCAACCTCAATAAACTTCGCAACTCATGTGTGAAGATCACGTGTTATTTGTCTGAGTTTATCTTCACGTTTCTTTATGTGGGCAGCAGCACTTCAAAATGCAAGCCAGCAATTGGTCTCATGTATCCATTTTTCTTTTGCAAACTTCACTCTTCATCCAACCGTCACAAACCAAAATCTAATTGAGTTGGGCCCGGAGATTGAAACAGCTCTATCTCGGTAGCCATTCAGGATTAGATACTTGTTCATATAAACTTTTCTTTCTCACAATGACCAATACTATCACCTCCCAAAATACTAACATTTCCTCTTGAATCACCTTGTGTTCAGCGTAAAGAATTAAACCTGGGTATTTGGACACACTGATATTCTTTCTTAAGTAATAGTGGACACAATTAAGCCACATTAAAAATTATTCACATCAGGAAACAAAACGTTCATCAGCATGAAAATGTTACATTTATAAGTAGTCAGTACCTTGTGTTGTGCAACACTACAGTATTTTGATTGTCTGGTACTTCTCTCATTGCAACTTAGAATAAGTAGTTTAATCTTATAAAACTGTACAAAAATTATATAAAATTATACAACTGAAGCCTATGTTATAAATCATGGGTGTCCAAACTTTTTATGGCATAGGGCCACAGCCATTATTGTTGGCTGGTTTGTGGGGTGCACATGAGAAATTCACAGTACATGGTATACATAATCACTGGTTCAGATCTGAGAGTGTTGTGGCCCCTAAGGTGTAACATTTAAGAGGCCACTCCCCCAGCTAAATTTTAGGTTTAATAGTTTTCCTGCTTGTGGAAGGGTACATACAAAGTGCTACAATACATGCATACATACATAAATTTTTATTAATTGTTGTTAAAATAATAATTATAATAAATGAATTTAATTTTTGTTGTTGTGAGGTAACTTGTAATGTTGTAATGTATGGCCCTAAGCTGTAGCTCGTCTTGCTTATACATAAATCTGGTCCTGCCAAACCTCTAAATTATTGTGTAATTTTTGTATTATATACATAATTTACAAATGTGGCCATGGGCTGCAAAATACAGCCAGGCAGGCCACAGGTTGGAGATCTATGCTGTAAATTCAAATCTTCAGCAATTTCAACACACAGCTGAAAAAACTTACACATTTGTCCCTTCCAGTCTACATGATGCTACATTTCTTAAAATACAGTCAGTTCTGCTATAACATGTTTCGTTAATATGAATTGGCTATGAGCTGATTGTGGAATAGGTGAAGGCTGATGGTATAGCACAAACTGTGCATACATATGTTGGCTATTAGGCAATTTCAGTGACCACTATTTGGATATGTGGGCCAGGTAGCTCAGTCGGTATAGCGAATGACTATGGGCTGGACGGTCTGGGATCGAATACCGGTGGGGACAAGATTTTATGCCCATCCAGACCGGCCCTGGGGCCCACCCAGCCTCCTGTACAATGGGTACCAGGTCTTTCCCGCAGGTAAAGTGCAGCCGGGGCGTGCTGCTAACCACTCACCCCCTTCTAGTGCCGTGGTCATGGAAGAGCAAAGCTATACCTCTACCCACCCTGTGGGCCACACCGGGCCTGTAACAGGAAAACTTTACCTTTTTTTTCCTGTTTGGATACATGGGTTGATCACAGGGCAAATTTTTGTCTGATCGGACCCTAATTTTATTATGCTATTTTCTACAACGCAAGATCTCAAAAGAATTTAACATTCAAGTTGTAGCAGAACTAACTGTACAATACTTAAGTATGGGGTTCTGTTTTCTCTGAAATGGAAAATAATATGTTTACAGTACACTTCGCTTAATACGGATCAAGGATAAACCCCTGAAGCTAAACACACAGAGTTTGGCAAGATGACTCTGATGGTTGTCATACCATTGTGTTATCCGATATCACCAGACAAATAGACAACTTTTGGTCTTAACGTAACTTACACGTTATAATTAAGTTTAAAATTTTGATGAAAGTTTGTGAATGTGAGGTGTATATTTTGGAATGCACTTTCCCTTATTTTAAGAGTTTTTATACAGCCTGATGATAATCCTAATAACGGTCAGAACATGCAGCTAAAATTTCATAAGCATAAATTGTGTTAAGTATTAAAATTGTCTATTTATTTGGTTGGCAACATGCAATATCACACAGTACATATGAACTAGCTCGTGTCTGCTGTTCTGCTTGCTTCAGGCACATGCATATTCAAGTCAGACCATTCAAAATATGAAAGCAACATTTACCACACCCTAATGATTTTACTATGTTGAGGTAATGACAGGTTCATACAGAATTTACATTAAGCTAAATGTCTGATCCCTTGTACCAGTACTTTAGTGATATGTGCACTAGGCTATGTACAAGAGTAGAATGAAAATGACTCTAGCTGAAATACACTAAATACAGAGTCAAAATTGGTTTAAATGAGAAAATCCTTTTTTTACATCATATATGATTTTACTAACAGTATGGCTTACCTGAACCCTCTTATAGTATACCATTAGGAGGGTTCAGGTACACCAAGATGGCTTGAAATTAAATGGTACACATCAGCTTCCGGTTTATACTGATTGGGAAGAAACATACACACTATAAAGAAAAACACAGAAGCTTTAGTAATTGCTAGTAAGACGGCAGGACTAGAAGTAAACGCTGATAAAACTTAGTATTTAGTCATGTCTTCAGGTCAGAATGAAGGACAATGTCACAATATAAAGACTGATAATAGTTCCTATGAAAGGGTAGAACAGTTCAAATATTTGGGAACAACCTGAACTAATCAAAATTCTATTCAGGAAGAAATTAAGAGCAGATTGAAGTCAGGAATTCTGGCTATAATTCAGCACAGATTTCTTTTGTCTTCCACTTTGCTATCCAAAAATATAAAGACCATAGTATGCAGAACTACAAATCTTCCTGCTGTTTTGTATGGATGTGAAAATTGGTTGCTCACACTGAGCAAGGAATGTAGGCTGAGGGTGTTTGAGAATAGGGTGCTGAGCAGACATTTGGGCCTAGGAGGGTGGAGGTGATAGGGCAGTCAAGAAAACTACATAACAAGGTGCTTAATTATCTGTATTCCTAACCAAATATTGTTCGGGTAATAAAATCAAGAAGAATGAGGTGGGCGAGGCATGTAGCATGTACTGGGGAGAGGAAAGGTGCATAGAGGAATCTGGCACTGAAACCTGAAGGAAAGAGACCACTTGGAAAGCCCAGTCATAGATGGGAGGATAATATTCAGATGGATCTATGGGAAGTGGGATGGGGAGCATGGACTGGACTGATCTGGACAAGGATAGGGAAAGGTGGCGGGCATTTGTAAACGTGGTAATGAATCTTCTGGTTCCATGGAATATGGGAAATTTCTTGACTAGCTGAGAACCAGTTTGCTTTTCAAGAAGGACTCTGTTCCATGGAGTAAGTAAGTAAGTAAGTACTCTAGTATGGTTAGGGAAAAAATGAGTATATGTTCTCTCTCATCCATCTGACTAGCAGGTACAACCCTCTGCTTGCTCCATTCTACCCCTGTTCTGCCTAGCACTTGTGTTTCCTGTCCATGTGTTCTCAGTTTGTTATCACCGCTGACAGAAAATACATGTCCAATGTAGACAGCACATGGAGCAGGTGGCCTATTTAAACTCCCATTACCTATGTTCATTGATTGCCCAAAATGAGTAGTTTTCACAAAACTGGTTTAAATATTAAGTATGGACATCCTACCCGCCATCCCATGTGAAAACTGCAGTATTTACCTTAGTAGTATCCCACTTATATTCAAGAACATACTTCTTTGCTGTGGGATCAGCTTTTTGCAGACTTGCAGCAAGCTTGGCAGGGCCATTAATGATACACTGACTGCTAGTGTTTAGCTGACATGGAGGAAACTGGTAATCGGCACAGAAATTCAACCCCAACACTTGATCAAGTGACTGCCAACTGCACATGTGCTGCTCTATTCGGCCTTTCTGAATTCCAGCTTGGTACTCCTCTTGATCACCATGCATAACTATCAGTTCAGAACTGAAAAAATAATGATGTCCTTAGACCACATTAGTCAAATTTCTGTTATTAATGCACATGCTTCTAGTGGAAGAACTACACTAAAGACTATCATTCAACTGAGTGTGTTCAATAACATATTCGACACAATGGGATTCTACTTGGTTGGCATTAACAGGATAGCATTACTATCCAATATTTGTGAAGGACATTGTATTTCAAATTATTAAAATACTGAATAAAGCTTTATGTTTTAAGATGAGTTCTAGCCTTCCTTATACTGACTTTCTACAGCACTGCACAAAAGTAATTTTCTAGACATACTGTGTTTTGAGAAATCATGTCTTATGGCATGTGTTGGTGTGTCACTTAATAACTAAAGTGCTTATACCCAGTCACACCGCAACGTATGCCAATAGATGGGATTTCTCAACAACACCATTGTAATAGTCTCAAAACCTGCATTGTTATAAATCATGACAAATGATAGGAAACTTAATCAGTGTAAAATTCTACCACCTAAAAACCTTATCTTAATTAAATATACATTTTAAACCAGCCAAAGTACAAGTTAACAGTAAATAAAAGAGCATGGCTGCAGTTCAGTGGAACTAGTTTGTTCACGATCACTTCAACTTGAGTTCCACTTCCACTTCCCTTCTCCTCTGATGTAAATTTCCACTTATGCAGGAACTGAAGTCTCATCATCTTAAGTGTGCTAGGGGTCAGTTGCAATAATGACCACTTTTAGAAGCAAGATATGTAATGCTGAACTACTACTATCACAAATGGCTTAAGAAATTTCTGTACAAACTCAAAGTCAACAAACCATCCAACATGAAAGGTCAAATACTGTGACCCACTGAATTCTGTTACAAAAAGATCATATTATATTATTTACCGTGCATTTATTATTTCAATTTTATCCTGTGGAAGATTGAAATTCAGGCTCACAAGTTTGGTGCCTTGAACTTTTAGTTGCCCCTCCACAGCTGAAGATGAATACATATTGGTTCGTAGTTTAATGCCAGTGCTTGCATAATAGGCATCAACACCCATTGTACCAACAATATCTATAGCAACACTGAAATAAACAGAACAGATAATGAAATTTTCATGACATATAAAAAAAATAAATTTACATCTTATTTATGAGTACATTCATACATAAAAATAGCTGAAAAGCCTCAAAATAGATAACATCAGAACTTGGGATATATACCTTGGACGTATTTTGCCTTCGACATCCAACTCATGTGTCTTCAAGAAGTCAGCAGCTTTAAGGGAGCCTGACATTTGTAAGTTTACTGCAGCTGTGCCAACAGCATTCAAACTAATTGGAAGTCCTGTTGCAGTTGGCACAACGTAGCTGGTGTCTAGAAACAGTGCAGCCTTGTGGTAGTTTATTTCCTTAAAAGCAAAACATTTATGTTAGCACAAAAACAAAATTGTTTGAAAGCAGAGTCACATGAGACTTGCAATTATTCACATCGGATACCTGTCTTTGTTAAATACCTTACTTTTTATATTAATTACAGGTGGTAAAGTAATGTGTATGGTGCACAGCGTCCACTGTCCAGCCACAAATAACAGGACAGGCAATGTAAATGTAACATAACACTGAGGAGCGGTTATGTAACCAATACTACAGTGCAAAAGCAATAGGTATTAAATATTATGAGTGTGTGTCTGTATTCTTGCCTTAGTAATCCAGCATGCTAATTGCATGCATCATATTTTATTGCCTTGCACTACCATATTTCTCCACATTAATGGGGGAGGGGGCTGATTTTCTCTACAAATTTGTCTGAGACATTTCTCATTCCAAGACGAATTCAGCAAGGTATTATCATATACACGCATAGGTCTTCAAGTAAAGTATTAAATCAAACTTGAATTTGATAGATTTTTTAAAAATCCTCAAATATCAAACTTCATGAAAATTCATCCAGTGATAGCCGAGTTGTTCCATGCAAACAGAAAGAAGGATAACAGACATAATGTAGCTAATAGTCACTTCTCGTAATTCTGTACATGTGCCTAAAAACAGCATCTACACACTTGTGAGATTTGAGTTACCCACAGTAATGCTGCTGAGGTTTGTACTCTTCTGGGATGTGATAGTGTGCTGTTTGGTAAGCAGGTCCCATTGTTTCCAAGGATTGTACTGCCTTCATCCTCATGGTCAAGCAATACTTATCTCCAAAGAAAAAGGTACCACAGACCTTCAACATGTAAGAAGCAACTAGCCCAAGGACACAGTGTCACATCCAAAAAGACTTCACACTTCATTTATGCATTTTTGAATAAAGGTAGACCAACTTGATGTCACTTATTTTATTATGTAAATTTACTGCTCAACATGTTTTGGATGTTAATACAACCATCTTCAGGAGCTTGCGACTACTTGGTGTGTTATTGCATAGGCTGTATTGTGCTGGCTTGAGGCGTGTTGGTGTTATGTAGCGGATTGGCTGTTGGTGATGTGGTATCCGAATGCAGGTTAACCACTACTAGTGGTTCAACCTGCATTCGGATACCACATCAACAACAGCCAATCCGCTACATAACACCAACACGCCTCAAGCCAGCACAATACAGCCTATGCAATAACACACCAAGTAGTCGCAAGCTCCTGAAGATGGTTGTATTAACATCCGAAACATGTTGAGCAGTAAATTTACATAATAAAATAAGTGACATCAAGTTGGTCTACCTTTATTCAAATATCTAGATGATGCACGGTCCAATACGCATAAGATTCATTTATGAACTATATATCAAAACTGAAGCATTACATATGGCTGTCACAAAATAGACTACAGACAGGTAGTTCCCAGTATTGTTATTTTCTCTGAAACTTGAATACAACTATAGTGTACCTGCACTAAAATAGACTTTTATCCATATGCAACAAAGTTTCACTGACAGTTCTATGCACTGTGGGAGAAACATTTCCTTTAATTTCAAAGATTGTGACAGTGAGCATTATATTTATTGCACAAAAATCATAGTGGAGGTTTCAAAATGATCAAACTTTACCTTTCCTGACAACAGCTGTTGAATCTTGTCTACTGGATTAAATGAATTCAAGGCAGCCATTATTTCTTCATTACCAGAGAATTTGTGATACCTTAATTCATTTCCAAATATTTTCATTCCTATAGATGCCTGGAGAGAAAAACAAATTACAGTTACAGATGTGTTAAGTTCAGAATATCATGCATTACAGTTACAAACTTCATTTAACTAAAACTTGCTTTGGGAGTTATTTAAAGATCTTTTGTTTTATTTAAAGAGTTATATGCAGACTCTGTCCATTTATATGCAACAGAACAAAGAAAGTAGAAGGAACACAAGGTGAACATGCAGAAACATACAACTACGCAGTTAGTTTCATAAGAAACACTGATAACTTTTTTTGTACTTACCTTCGGATAATTAAAATTTGTATCTATAACATTTGGAAGAGCATCTACTTTAGACTTCAAATCTTCCCGTGTGCTACGTAACAAACGAATTTTCTTAAGTTCTTCCTTCACTGTTGCACTGCTCAATGGACCTTTCATCCCAAAAATAGACTCGACATAGTGCTCAAAACCCTCCATTCGACCAGCTACCTTCAAAATAAAGTTTCAATCAAAATATTTCTGAATATTCTGAGAAATTAAGAGATTAAAGAAGCACAGAGCTTATAAAAAACAAATGCATGTACTGTATGCACATTCTGTAAATGTTACTATCAGGGCCACTGCAAGAGCCCAATTAAACTAAGTGATTACCTGGAGAAGCACTTTTATAAGACCTATGTTACATTTTTTACTTCCTTCCCCCCCTCCCCCCCCAGTCATCTAACTGTGTTATACTGTATATATTTTGGCTCTTCCTTACCATGGTCCCAGCAGTTCTGGGAATAGCTACTACTATTATTAATAAAATATGTGTATATCTAAAAATATTCTGAGGCCTCAAAACATGTAGTCCATGATATCAAATAAGAACTAACTCTATTATTGAAATAATGTGAAATGCAACAAGGTAATTTTATTGATGTATTCTTAGCTAGACATGTTTCAGATGCATACACCCATCATCAGGAGCACTAGATGTTGAGTTGCAGCATATGGTTTTCTGCACTGAGTTTGTGGTTGGGTGGTGGTCTTGAAAGCTGCTGCGTGGGTCATGTGTACGGTGCGGATGGTGTCGTGTGACTCACGTCACCACTTAAAATAAGTAATAATCGACATCTGTCTAAAAATAAATGCTACAAAAAGTATATGGACACGTCTCGTGAACAGAACACAGGACAGACTTGCAACTTAAACATCAATGATAAATCCTCTGAAATGGTGGAACAGTTCAAACGTTTGGAAACAACCCTACCAAGTCAAAATTTCGTTCCTGAAGAAATTAAGAGCAGATTTAGTTCAGGGAATTCTAGGTATAATTTGGTACAGAGCCTCTTGTCTTCCAGTTTGCTAACCAAGAATACAAAGATTAAAAGATACAGAACTATAATTTTGCTTGTTGTTTTGTATGGGTGTGAAACTTGGTCTGTCACAGTGAGGGAGGAACGTAGGCTGAGGGTGTTCAAGAATAAGGTGTTGAGGAAAATATTTGGGCCTAACAGGGATGAGGTAACAGGGGAATGGAGAAAACTACATAATGAGGAGCTAAATGATCCATATTCCTCATCAAATATTATTTGGGTGATCAAATCAAGAAGAATGAGATGGGCTGAGCATGAAGCACATATGAAAAAGAGGGCAGAAGCATACAGGATTTTGGTGGAGAAACCTGAGGTAAAGAGATCACTTGGAAGACCTACACATAGATGGGAAGATTATATTAAAATGGATCTTCAAGAAGTGGGATGGAAGGGCACGGACTGCACTAATACGAATCAGACAGCAAGCTCTTGTAAATGTGGTCATGAACTTTTGGGTTCCATAAAATACAGGGAATTTCTTGACTAGCTGAGGGCCTGTTTGGTTCTCAAGAAGAACTCTGCTCCATGGACTTAGTTCAGTTCACGATTTGCACTAAACAGAAGACACAAAGTACAGCCCTCTCAAGCTACCTGTTATTTGAAACACAATGCATAATCCTAACAGATCTGTGTCTCTGTTTTTGTACATTCTTATCACCGATAGTTCGAAAGCCTAGAAAATATTCTATCCCACTAGATAAGGTATTACATATAACAAATGTAATTTAAATAAAACAAAAAAATTGTTGCCAGTTTGTCAGATTTGATTCATCCAGATGACAGTACTACAAGTGACAGACAGCTTACCTCAAATATATTTAATGATTCTCCGAACAAATCAACAGTTACATTGAATGTTGCAGACCTTGGCAAGTAAGATTTTGGTGAAAATATGACATTGCTCTCATAGTTTCCTCCTGAAATAAAGATATGGTGTCAGAATGATATAAATAATAACCACAAATGGCACAGGAATGTAATTTCATCCCTTGAATTACTCTCAGGTATTAACATAAAGTACTATTCCAATAAAGAAAATATAAATGAAAAAGTCTTACCTTGTAAAATTAAGGTACAGAGTAAGAGACAATAATGTGTAAATTATGCACTGATGACTTCCATCCTACATACCTGTCATTAGCACTGTATGTTCTACAATGTACGATGCTAACTTATGCCTCGGAACAAATATGCTTCAATGTTGCAATTTAAGTAGCATAATTTGAATGCTTTTGTATATAAAACATGAGTACACTGTAACCAACCTCAGCTGCTGTTTCGCGTGTCCTAACCTCAGGAAATCTAAGTGTTCTAAGTAGCAAAATGGTAATTTCATAAACAATTGGACACCATAAAAAAACTGATATGATATATTTGTTAACTGCAATTGGGTTGACACCCAGTTGCAGTAGTACAGTACACATTTACACATAAACAGTACACAGAACAACACAATGAAACAGAATACCCATAACAGAACATACATAAAAATAAGAATACATACACATAATGATAAGAAACATAACAATAAGAATACATAATTTAGAAAATTAAACAGAAGCATACAAAACATACAATGAAAAAAACAGAATCAAAAGAATATGAAAGAATGTGATAAATGAAATGGCCATATAAGCAGCAAACTTGTAACAATAATAGACACCCTGTTACTAAAACCTTCACTCCACTTCACCCCACTAAACTTAACTCCACTTCACTAAACCTGTCGTCACTTTACCTCTTCCCATTTAAACTTCACTCTAAAACCTGCACTTGTGAGTTTGTCAAGAACTAAATCAATGTGATGTAGATATTCCGTGAAAGTTGACGAATCAATAATTAGGTCATCTAAGTATAAAACCAAAATGTTGTTTAGATTGCATTCTCCCAAAACCTTTCCTAGAGCCCTAATGAATGCTGCTAGGCTGTTCTTGAAGCCATAAGTTACAGTTGTAAATTGATAACCATTACTTTCAAATTGAAATGCCGTCCACTGTTTAAGAGATACCTGTAGAAAAGCAATGCTCAAGTCCAAACTTGTAATATACTTGGCACCATAAAATTTTTGCAAAAGCTTGTGCATTGGCATAACTTTTGTGCGATCTACAATCAACTTTTTTTTTATAGAGGACATGATGATGTGTTTAAATTTACAAGGTAAACAAACTGTTAATACCTGCCGTTAAACACAACAACAGTATATTAGTTATTAATTTATTGATTATGGTGTCCAAACTACAGCACAGCAAGCACACACGTATACATCGGGCCTCTCAACATCAAATCAAATCAAATCAAATCAAATCAAATCAGCCACCTTCATTGTGAAAAACTACAACATGCAACATTAACAATAACCAAATGCTCATCATCAACACAACAAATTCTGTTAAAGAACTAAATGATACCCACAGTCATCATCTGGTATATCAATGTACACAAGAATATAAAGACTAAGATACCTGAATCTAAATTACATGCATGAAATACAACAACAAAAGAACCGGTGTGCCAAAGTTGTGACTGATAAAATCAACAACTTTTAAATGAAAAATAGAATATATTTCTAATTGCATCAAATCTACAAAGTTTTACTACCAATATAATGCTATATAACTACCAATATGATAATCAATATTGTCCATCCAGACCAAAAAAGATTTTTTACCAATACAAATTTCTAAAAAAAAAAAAACTGTACAAAATATACAACTTCTATAACATTTAAAAAAATGTTATGTATATTTTAATATAAGTAATATGGGATCCCATAATACATAAATATGCACTGATTGTACCTTAAGGTACTAGAAGTTGGCCTTAAGATAGTCAAGAATGACCAAAACATGTAGCCACCATAATAAATAAATTAATAATTATTATATTATTGTTGTGTTTGATGGCATCTATTAACAATTTGTTTACCCTGTAAATAATCTGTTTGTTGATTCGTTTAGCACCTGAGCAAATACGAACTGCTTTTTCCTCGCAAAATACAACAGTGATTGGGTTAATATATGCAGAGTGTGACTCTTCCAAAATACCATCTTGTAACACTGCCTGAATTTGTTCATGCACCTGGTCTCTGAGTGCGAATGGAATTGATCTTGAGTTGGCACTATGCGGCATGCTACCTTGTATTTTAAATTCATATTCACACTGTGCGCATTTTCCCGAACATTTCATTAATTGCTGACCATATTTAGCCAGCACATTATACAAGTCTTTCTCCTGTTCAGTTACAAATCAGTTGCCCTTGCGCACTGTTGTGCGAAGTTGTTCTTCAGAAATTGTTCTGTCATCTATTCTTAGCTTATCAGTCCCCAGCTCTTGTGGTGAGGTAACATCATCAGTCTTTGGACAGGTCGTGGCTAAACACAGTGAGGTACGATCAACGGCTTCGTTATTATTTTCATTATTATCCTCAAGTAACTTGAGCTTCTCAGCAACTCAATTGTCTTTGCAATCCAAATAAGCAGCCAAACTCTCTTGACAAAACTTCCAACCTCTTTCATGCGTTGTGGCTACAGCATTTTCAGCGCTTTGCCACATTAAAGCTCCATTATCATCATTTAACAAACATTCATTCTCTTTATCATCATCTAGCAAGCACTCACTGTCTTCCATACACGGACCAGTGCCCTTTTCCGATCCCGAATTGACTCTTCTATACCCCCCCATGGTGAAATTCTTTGTGTAGCATTGACCTTTCTTAACAGCCGCTGACAGGTGTTGAGTTTGGGGGTGAATGGACATAAGTCCCAAGTCACAGAAATGATTAGCCGACGTTTCTTGGGTGCGTGTGAATTCGAAGTAAAATACTTCTTCATTAACTCTGAGCGTTATTCTTTTCTCTGGAAAACTTATTTCTGCTTCACAATTAATTAGGAAGTCTAACCCAAGGATCCTTTCAGTGTGAAGGTGTGCTGACAACAATACCGCCTAGTCTAACTTTGCGGTCACAATATTTATTTCTAGCAGCATTTGTTCCTGAATGCTTTTTTTTTTTTAAATAAATGCACAGCAAGGTTAACACGTTGATTCGGTAGCTCCAGACATTTTAACCCTACATGCCTTAATTCATTGTACAAATACTCATTTAAAATTGAAATCTCACATCCTATGTCAATTAGTGCATTTATCTCCTCTCCATAAACTGTGATCTGCAATTTACGACACTCATGTCTTCGGCTTTCTGCAACATACAGCATATAGCTAACATTGTCAAGTACCCTGTACATGTTTCTCTCTCTCCTTCATTAGCCGCCAGTTCACCAAATTTTCTAATATCAAAATTTTCTATCAGGTGCATAATTTTGCTCAAATTTCGACAAGCATTCTTGTCAATTTTGCTACTTGAGGGATTGAGCTTTAGAAATGTATATGTGGTCATGTACATAGATGTGGATCTCCCATCAATCACATTCTCTAGTTGTTTAAATTCTGGGCATTGTCACTGCAGTCCCTGTCACTACCGGTGTTTTGTCCCGCCAGTGGCCTTTCGTCTCTCGATTGAAGCATGGCACTATAGGATTAAACCTGCTTGTTTCAATTTCTCTTACTCTCCCCTGCGTGTGTCCATTAAAGTTCTATCCGTCTTGATTATTGTGACATCAACCATTTTCTCTCCCAACACAATGGTCTGCCTGTTTCCGGATATTCCTCAAGTTTACATTATTTCCATGATCTCTCTGCCTGTCATCTCTTTGTGGGTTATCCTGTGATACTCTGTTCACACCTCTCCTATCATAATCTCGCCTGGGCAACCTAAAGCTGTCCCTGTTCTCTCTGAGTCCTTGATATTTAGCAAGGAATTCTAATGCATCTTGTGTATTTTGGAAATTCCCACAAATCAGTCCATGCTGCACCCTGGGTTCAAAATGTGACATAAGTGCGGATAACAAATCCATCTGCGTCATGGGTGGATTTAGTCTAGAAGCAAGAAGTGCATACCTACTGTAGTGATCCAGGTATGATTCACCAGAACTTGGGTTGTATTTGTCTAAATAGAATGAACTCCTAATACTGGCCTGAAAACACGGATTCCAAAATAATTCGATAAATGTTTTCTTAAACTCATTGTAACTTTTAAGTCTATGGAAGGAAATTGAAAGCCACTGCTTTGCAAAAGGTTCCTGAATTGCTCTGAATATCAAAGGTAGGCATAATTAGTCTGAGAATGAAGTACTGATCGAGGTCCCTAATGAAATGAAGAGGAACCTGCTTTGTACTCTCTGAGAAGGTAGGTACAGTTAACTCACAAAGCCCTGCACTTTTCGCATATAAATCAGATGTCACATTTACATTTCCATAGCTACATGAATTGGTTGGTTGGTTAGTTAATAACACTGTTAACATCATTACACACAGATGTACTGCAATCATTCACACAATTCGGTCCATGCATGCTAGGAACTGTGTTGTTAGAACCTGCTCTACTTATTGCACTAACTGCTGCACCGCTCTGACCTGACAAAGCATATACTGAAACAGCTGGTGATGAGTGCTCTGCTTTCCTTTTCACTAGCTTAGCTTGCAAATCTCCTAATGTAACACTTAACCTTGATATCTCATATGCACTGTGTTGTCTAACATCTTGGACTTCCCCTGATACTGTTCTAAACTTGCTATCCACATGTGCCTTGGATTTACTGATCTCCTGACTTAAATTGTCAATAGTTACTCCTATATGTTCTTCGTGTTCCTTAATACTGGCTAGCAATGACATCAAAGCTGCTGTAATTTCTTGTCCCTGCCAATCTGTTTCTCTCCTAGTTTGGACCACTTGTGCACTCAGTCATTCATTCATGCATTCCCGCATATTCTTGATGGTAGTGTTTTGCTGGATAGTAATTTTATTTTCAGAGTCCCTACTTACATTATCTACCTTGTCTGATACTACTCTACTTTCTGAACTTAATTTTGCATTGAATTCCTCTCAAATTTCAACATTTGCTGACTCAAATTTTTCATTTTCATACCTTAGTTCGGATTTCAAATTCTCTAAAGCAAAGGTTAACTTAGAACCATAGCAGTGAATAGCACTGCTGTCTGCTTACAACTTTCAGACTGAATACTGTGCATCAAAGTGGAAAGCAATTCCTTGAATTGAGTAGCAGAAATACTGCCTTTGTCTATTCTGGAATCTGTGCAGTTTGTTATGTTATCGTTGCTGGTAGCAACAATATTTGCATTTGGGTCTGCATGTTCTAATGCAGGATTTTCCCTAACTGTTACTGCAGCCACTGATTCAAAAGAGTTGACATTTCTGTCTTTCATATTTTCACCATAGTCACTACCTGCCTTACTGATTACAGAATACTTCTATTATGTAATCTTCTACTGGCCATTAGACAGAGTTCTCTGTAACACTGATGTTAGTATGTTTTACAAATAGCAGGTTCACAACTGTAAATTTATAGGTGACAGTTGTGTTGGAGATACAGATGTGAATGGTGTACCAGCCCATACTCACTAGTTCATGAGGTCAGCAGGCGACTTGCCGCTGGCCATATCCTTTGTCACTCACACACTCACACTAGATACTCCCTCACTGTCACTTGTTTTCTTGAAGCAGTAGGTGTTAATGTTGACAGGTCATTGCACCTCCTTTTCATGTGGGTGATGTCTGGGTATTTGCTTCAACTCTGGACTCGTGACGACATTTTGCTGCCTTCCGATGTTTCAGTATCTCCCGACATTCTTCCTGGGTGACTTCATCCATACACTTCTCACTCTGTTGTAGGTGTCCTCTGTGTGTCTGCTAAATACTTGTTTATCTGAATTTTGCTTCTTCTCACGTCCTCCAGTACTTTCATAGGGATTTGTTTTTCTTGTAGTGCTGCAGCCTCAGGTGGTTGTTGTTTATTCCTCCTATATGTTAGACTTTCTCCACGCCACTTAGAAATCAAGCCCCGCAGTTGGGCAGCCATTTATTCTTCAGTTGTTTCACATGCACTAACCTCAGGGAATCTTAGGTGTTCTAAGTAGCAAAATGGTAATTTCATAAATAATAGGACACCATAAAATATTATTTGTATTATTTCACCAGATTATTAAAGTTGACAGATGTCTGCATGTATGGATGTGCTGCGAAAATCTATGCACTTCTAGTCTCGGTGTAACTTAAACAAGACTTCTCACATCCTAGGTAGAAAGCAGATTACTTGCTTACGTTAGGTTTTTGAAACTCGCGCATTTTCAAATTCATTCCCTCTAAAATATTCTTACTGTTCCCAATTGGCTAACAGTTAAAGTTCAGTACTTCCTAATACGTTCAACAGGCAAAATTTTAAATACTTTATCTCCATTGGCTGTCTTGTAAGTAACGCTAATTTCCTGTGTCACAACTCGTATAAACCCCTGCACATGTGTAATGTATATTACAGATTTGGGTTTTTTCTGTAAAGCTAGATATTGTTTAAATTTTATTAACTTCTATATAATGGAAGCGAATAGTCACTTGCCATTACCGGGTCAGCAAATACCACTTCGTTCAATACGCTTTAGGTGTATCGAACTCCGGCGGTGACGTGATAGTTCGCTGTACTAGGAAGAATGTTTCTTTAGCATCTTGCCCCTATATAACTGAGAAATTAAGGATGATTTAGCTCTCATTTGAGGTTGAACATTTACCGGTCACTACGTATCTCTGAAGTTACATATTGAAAACAGTACATTGTTAAAGTGATTTTATAGTGTTGACAATGCTGTACTGTTTCTTGTTACTAAAAGGTAAGTTGTGCTGACTGAAATTAATAAATTAGAAACTTCAAAATTTACGTTGTTCAAGTAGAGTGAAGACTTTGAAACTAATTTGGCAACTTAATTACATGTAGCAATTCTAAATTAATACAACTGGCAAAATTATAAAACGGGCAAGATACTTATTTTACTTTTACACTTTGAAATTTGTTAGGATATTATTTATATTTGTAGTGAATTATTAGATAGAGTAGAATGCAGATTTATTTTTGTAATTGTGGTTGGTTTATTTATGGAATTGATTAAGTGATTGTTTCATTCAACCCAGAGTTCAATTAGCTAAACCTTGCATATGTCAGAAGCTGTGTGACTGATGGCAGTTACTGCTGATGTGTTTAGCATAAATCAGTGCTAATCAGTTCGCTACCCACATCCAGTGACACTGAGAGGAAAATGTTAGTAAAATCTAGCAGTTCTAATCAGTATATCGGGGTACGCGGTGGCACACTGGTTTAGGTGCTGTGCTACAAATCGGAAGGTCATTGGTTTGATTCCAGATTGTGTCACTGGAATTTTTTATTGACATAATCCTTCCGATCGCACTATGGCCCTGGGGTCGACTCAGCCTCTAACAGAAATGAGTACCAGGAGCATTTCCTGGGGGTAAAGGCGGCCGGTGCGTAGGGCTA
>Ga0123354_10002287_pt1 | contig 25049 bp, 13 predicted proteins | sample TergutLab28metaG_2_FD_97872 | JGI IMG/M metagenome (GOLD analysis project Ga0123354, IMG submission 97872) | Labiotermes labralis P4 segment gut microbial communities from Petit-Saut dam, French Guiana - Lab288 P4 | ecosystem: Host-associated > Arthropoda: Insects > Digestive system > Gut ...
AAGGAAAAAAAAAAGCTCCCCCTCCAGCTCGCCCCACTACAAGAAGGGGGGGAAGAGGATTATGGTCGCCTCTTTTTTTAATCTCGGGGGTTTTGTTGGGGGGGGGGGGGGACACCATGTCCTTGCTACTTTAACCCTGCAAATGACCAGTTACCCACTGTATAGGAGGCTGGATAGGCCCCAGGGTCATTCTGGATGGGTGCAGGAAAGTCAGTAAGATACCATTTCCCAATGTACTTCATAGATGAGACACAATCCAGACATTTTTAACACGATACAGTTACAGCACAGTCCATGCACACTAATCTTTACGAAATCCAGAAAGTCATTATTTTGTTCACATTAGCCCACCACTGAACCTTAGGCTGAAGTAGATAAACTGTGTCCACACACTCATACCCTATGTCCTGAAGGTACAACCTAACATCAACCTCTCACCTGCACACAGAGCTATTACAATCACAGTAACGTGTAGTGAAGATACGAATTACGAACTTCCTCATCATGTAATTTTCTGCAGTACTACAGGGAATTTTCCCCAGCATCTTCTTACTTCCTCTCTCTTAGGTCCACATAATCTCCTCACCACCCTGTTCTCAAGCACCCTCAGTATGTACATTTTCTGTCCTCAGTGTGAGAGACCAAGTTGCACATCAATATAAAAAACATGCAAGATTATAGTTTTGTATTTCATCTTCAATATTTTTGATAAGATACAGACAAATGACAATGAAGCTCCATACCTGGTATGTGCGGTTTGAGTTTCTTATAGTGTTTATACTATTAGGGTCACTGTCACTCCTATGACGTCGTTTCATATGTTTGTTGTAGTTGGCCCAATTTGTGAATTCTCTACGACATTCAGCGCAGCTGTAAGGACGTTCACCAGTGTGCTGCCTGCGATGAACCTGATGACCAATGATAAAACTACTTACTGAACAATGTGATATTTTTAATATCAGTAGGATACTGGTACGTGTTATTTTACTTAATATTAATACACATCTATATTTGCAAAATCCCTGATGCCTGAAGTCATCTCCTTCAAACTGTCTCATGACATGCTGAACGTAACAATGCTACTCTGTGCCATAAACAGCTCATCCTTGTTTCATGCAAAATTGCTTTGTTTCAATATTTAGCACTTTTCCAGAAATAAAAGCCCAAAATGATCTCAAATTTGCAGTTATTAAACACAAATACTAACTCTACTTCAATCACGTAATTCTCAGAGTCATGAATGTGAAGAATTTACATAGAAATTAGTGCATTTATAGTAATTCAATTCCACTCTACAATGAAAAAAATATGACATTCTCTTAATTATTCACATGCTTGCTATGTAACTGACATTTATTTCTGTACATAAAAACTGAAGCGCTGAGGTATATGGTGAATATTAAGAGAATATTATAGGTTTTTAAATGCAGTAGGTAATTTAATCCTTGCCACGAAATTTCAGAAGAACTCTAATGTGCATTCATAGCTTCCAAGGCATTGCATGGTTGAAATATTGTATTCTTTCCAGTCTATAAACCTAAAATTTCTTCATACAAAAATGAATTATATACTAAACAATGTAAACACTCACTGTAAGGATACCCTTGAACCTAAAGTTCTTGCCACAGAACTCACAAGTATACGGCATGGCACCGGTGTGAATACGATTATGTTCTCTGAGAGCCCCACGTTCTCGAAACTGCTTCCCACACACATCACATTGATGTGGTTTGATTCCTGTATGAAGCGTAGCATGTTTGCCTAATAACCGGGCTGTTTTGAACCTAGAAACATGATGAAAAACACTTTATATTTCCATGAAAAATCCTAAAAGACAGAAAATACAAAGCAGATGGCACAACAACATAAGGACAATTTACTATCCAGAACAACGAATGAACAACATACGAGAAACACCAACATAGGGATTAATCCTATAAGACAGTCCAAATGGTATACGCAGCCACCAAGCAATCAACTTCCACGTATTATAATTGTAACACTTGACAGCTCACAATATTTTTTGTAGAGTGTATTTTATCATCAACTATAAACATTTAAATCTACTGAATTTATTGAATTTTATAATCTTAAATATTTTTGTAACTTTAGCAAAATAGAAGTATAAGACTTCCTGAGGATGATGCAGATGCACTGCAACATGTAGGAGTACTTTTGTTGCATAAAGTATTGTTGACATATATATATATATGTATGTTGTTCATTTGTTGGTTTGGATAATAAACTATACAAGATGCATGGTACATATATTAAAACAGCATTTGGGCAAGTTCTGTATTTGTACTCCTTATCTATCAAACATAATTAGGATTATCAACTCAAGGAGAAAGAGAAGATGGGGGCACGTAACATGCATGAGGTCGATGAGAAATTAATACAAAATTTAAGTCAGAGAACCTAAGCAACAAAAAGCCACTTCAAGACATCTAAGTGTGCACAGGTAATTAATATTATGACAATCTTAAGGAGATTAAATTTCATAAAGGAAGCTGCTAATCGCCATATGCACAAATTAAAGGTTAAGCTCTCCTATGATCAAAAGTAACCAAACAAATTCAAAATTATCAGTTTTATTCCCTGAAATGAGACATACAACTAGCAGAAACATATTAGATTATCAGAAATGCTACAATCTCTCACCACACAACAACCCACCCCTACCCCCACTCCCAAACAAAAGGCACAGAGAAATAAGGAAGGGGAAGAAATACATCCTGCAAATAATGGAAACCCTTTTCTTCTCTTCATCTTTTCTGTTAGCTTCAATGATTCCACAGCACCAAAGTTCAGATGATGAGTCTTGTGGTGGATGTGTTCATTATAAAAGTTCATTATTGTGATATTTAATATGACAGACCTTTGTGAAATGAGGACTGCCCATCTAACAAAAATGATTAACAATGTATTTTTTTCAATTAACATGCACATTTGCTTACATTTTGGTTCACAAATGTCAAGGGGAAAAATGGCCTCAACAATTTTTCATAATATTGTAAATAGAACCACAATATTTTCCCAGAATATTTAAATATCCCTTCACTTCCAATGTCTATTCCATTACTGTGCTAAAAGATTATTTCTGTAAATCAATTTTTATTTGAAAAATGCCACTGATAAAATGCACGTAATAATACACTTGCAGAAAATGAAAACCACAAAACCTTAAAGATATATACCTTCAAATTCCTTTACATTTCCAGTCTTATCAGACAATGCTACATGCTGGTTTAAAAGAATCAGTCCAAGAAAATGTTAAACTCTTACATGCAAACAAAATAATATACCTTACTTCAAAGTCTTCAACATAGTGAACACATTTTCAGTTTCATGTGTAAGTTTCAGAAATGTATGTCACACCCTAACAATAAATATCTGTACGTAGAAAAGCATGGAAGAAGAAGCATAACTTGCAATAACCAAATTAATCAAAACAAAAATAATTTTTGTTCTTTTGGAAGCATAATTTTAAATACTGGAATAACCAAGAGTTGTGAAAGATTTTATAAAACAACATTATTTATTACAGAGATGGCCAAACTGAAGATTAAAAAACAGTTGTGGGTAATGCCTAGTTCATACCATACTACCAAACAGAACTGAATTGCTGGATACAGACCAAGTAGGACATAAACTGTAGACCTGAGAAACAAGATCCAGCAGGACCATGGGTGGAGTAACCAGGAAGACCAAATAAGAACAATCAGCAACAGGTAAGACTGGAATAAGGTTTCTAGAGAAAGTGTAGCATAAAACAGATCAGACTTTCATGTCAGTGTTATGTAAATGTAAATGATGAAAGTGATACCATAGAAATGACATCTGTACAATTTCTTGCTCTACTAACATGAATGAAAGATAACTGAAGTCTTACATAGAACAAACAAAAGAGAATAAACCATCACATAAAACATCTACCAGTTAAAAGACCAACAGATATATAAATACAGATCCAAGAAAAATATAAGCAAACAAGTTTACTCACCCCTTACCACAAACTGGACAGTGATGGGGTTTTTCCCCAGAATGGGTTAGGATATGATAGTCAAGACTACCTTTGGCAATAAAACTCTTTCCACACACATCACAGATAAAATTTCGTTCACCTGTGTGTATCTTCCTATGTGTCTCTAACGTATGCTTTGTAGCAAAGCTGCAAATGAATGAATATCAGAATTACAATAGTGTCTTTCTTGTTCCCTAAGATGTATTAACCTACGATAAAAAAAGTAATTACACATTAATGCTGATTACTAAATTAATTATATAAGCCATGAATAATATACCTTTTTTTTAGATAAAGTATACAATTACTCACTCCTTATGGCAAATGTCACAGGGGAATTTGGGCTTCACTTGGTCAGGCAGATGACACTTGCTGTGTAGGTACAGTGAACTAAACTGTTTGAAAGCCTTCCCGCACTGTGGGCATACATGGGGGCGGGCATCAGTGTGAACAGTGCTATGAGACTGCAGAACTGTCTTTTGGGAAAAACATTTTCCACATTCTTCACACCTGAAATAGTAATCACTCTAATTACAGTATCATCCTAGATAAAAAGCCTGGTGAAGAGATTATGGACAAATGTAACCACAAAATGTGTACAAGAGCCCAGTACATATATGTAAAAAAGGATGAACACAGATGTCAATGTACACCATACAGACTTAAAAATCTGTTCCATTGTTTCTTCATATATCAGATTCACTATATCACGCATCCTTCACCATTGAACACTTTCCATTTCCTAAAGAGTAACTGGTCTTCTGAAGTTCAAATAAATAAGAGATTTATGTTTCCCGATATCCAATGATGTAAGTAACTCGAAGATAATGTCTATATAAATATACATGACATACAAAACCCCTTAAAATTCATACAAGGAACAGTCAGAAAACCCAGTTAAACAATAGTGATGAATTACCTATTCTAAGCTATTCCATTCATATGGTCAAGCTACTTATTGCGAGCATCAAAATAACGCTGCAACAATCAACATTTTATACAACAAAATTTGAGGATGCTTAGGTACTAAATGTTAAGACTGTTTTTCTGGGATGTGATGCTATTTAGTGTGGTACTGCCACATCCATTAATGAACAAGTCTTAATTCTACATCCACTTTACATATGACCAGCAAAAGTGGTGCCATTTGGTTGCATGCCTTATCAAAAGCACAATATGTACCAGCTAAAACAGTGAACAAAATAACACTCAAATTAATAAATTAAGTAAACCTCATGTAATTTAAAAAATAATGAGAATGGGAATGTAAATCACATCCTGCAATACTTGCATACCATTTTAACAGCTATGGCAACTGCACAGTCCCTGCCTTCCATGTGCTTTTCAATTCATAACTCAGTATTATTCTATGCTACATAAAAGTGTTGTTAAATAAACAAATAATCATATAACTAACCTCTCAGCAGCACATAAACTTATTTGAAGTCTACAATACTGTACAGCACAAATGCAGCCAGGCATCCTGCGACAGTAGAACACTGCTTGTAAATAACACATACAACTGGCAGTGTGCCTGTCCCCTGCCACTCAATGCTGGATGGAGATGGAGGGCATGCAACAATTATACAAGGTATAAAAAAATTTTGGTAGGACTGCAGGAAACTGCAGGCCAACAAGGAGAGTTTAAACCCCTGCACTTGAAACAGAGCAACTGAGTAAAGGAATAATTGATCTATCCAAACTGTAAAAAATACACAGCATATCACATTATGGTTCTTATTATAATCCAGGAAACGATTTAGTTCTGAAGACAAGAAATAATAATGAAATACGATTACTTTACTTGAGCTTAGACAATCACATCTGTCTCTTACCTGAATTTCTTGGGGTTGCGATGCAATTTTACATGTCTTGCAAAACTTCTATATCGGGTGTACACTTTAGCACATTGAATACACTTGAAATTAGGGGGCTGGTTATGTTCCATTTGATGGTGGGTTCTCAGTTCTTGTAATGTTGGTAACACCACAGTACAGTCAGTACACTGCCAGGAGTATCCTTCAAGGACAGCTTTTGGACGGGGAGGTTTAATAATCATAGGTTTCGTTTCCCGTTCCTTTTTTTTCCTACCTGGACGTTTTCGTTCAGATTTAACCATTGTTTCAACAGGCTTCTGTTTTTCCTCTTCTGTGTTTCCCTCCACTTCTTTTTCTGTTGCTTTCACTTTTTCCTTTTCTTCCTTCCCTTTCTCTTTTTGTTTTTCTTTCTTTTCACTCTTAACCTTTAGCACACGTTCTTTACGTTGGGCAGTGTCTTTAATATGCACTCGTTCCTTTAGAGGAAGTCGTTCCTTTGAAACCAGACGTTCTTTTGGAAGAGGGCGGTCTTTCATGGGCTGGCATTCTTTTAAGGGCTGACGCTCTTTCAGAGGTAGTCGCTCTTTGGGTATAATACGTTCCTTTACAACCAACGTTCGTTTTACAGGAATACGCCGCTTCCGTCGAGATGATGCAGAAATTCCAATTTCTGGAATGGAATCAATTCAATATTGAAAACTGAAAATAAATAATAACTATAATGTGGTTCAATTTATTATAGTGAACCATGGACAGTGCAAAACACTTAAACTCCTATAGCTATTACTTTACATATCACTTCCGACATTACTCTGCCCCTCTTCTTCCTGGGATATTTCTTGGTGCAAAAATTTACACTGTATTACAGTAACAATTTCATTTTATTTTCAACAAATATTGAAAAAATTACTTTAAATTTCTCATAAACTGTTTAGCTTGAACTAAAGAAACACATTCATCTGTCTACTTACAGACCAAGTGGGAAACTGTGTACGAGTAGAAAAACATTCCATATCATACATAATGATTCCATATCATACATAATGTCTATTACGCATAGCAAAATTTACAACATGATAGATATTTTTGTTCAAACAATCAAATAAACCAGTCTTTGTTGTTATCATTCCTTGCTTAAGTTTATAATATTTATCATTAGGTGTACATGCAACCTTACTCCCTTTGAATCCAAGATAAAATAAATGCTCTCTTAGCTTAAACCAAAGCAGCAGTACCCACTAGAAACCAAGTAAGGGCACAAATACATTTCCCAGTAATGTTATCACTGAATGTAATTTGCCTATTAGGCAAAGCTAAAGAGCACTTATGCTCAATCTAAAAATACAAAGCTGCTGGAATTGTGTAATGTATTGTTGCAAAAATACAAATTTCAATAAAGAAACCCTGTCAAACACAACATGAAGACTTGTGACATATTTGCCAACAAAATGTGTCACACAAAATTTGCTAATAAATTCCTCACCTTGTATCATAAAACATTTCATATACCTATGTATAACAGATAATCAACTGTCTTTATTTCGAAAGCAAACATTTATTTTGCATGACTGTGATCCTGATAGTTTACATTTAAAGGCCAAACACCCATGCTCCACATGTCATACAAAATTTTAGGGCTCTAAGAGTCAGCACTGATTATTTTGAAGATATAAATCTTCTGGGAAATGATGCTGTGTTGATTGGTAAATATTTACAAACATTTTGGAGGAACTTACAGCCTCACCACTCTGAAGATGGAGGCAGCAAGCTCCTCTGAAATGTTAGTAACTACTCACACATCAGTATGACATCATATATCAGACAACGTGAATCTTTATCAGTACCAGTGTCAAAACCCAAAATCACAGAGCACTAATTTGGCTCTGACTGTAGAAAATGGTTACAATAATTGTATAATTAACTGTCATTAAATTTAAAATCTGAAGGTAATAGCACAGTCTTCATTACATGATTCACAACTCATCACAGTCTTGCAATGCATGAGTCAGTCTGAAAACCACAAAAATCATCCTCTTCCTTCACTATTTATTAATGGAAGCAGAGACACATAAGACCGCTGCAGTGAGCAAGCTGACACAGGGAGATATGATTCTGACTTGTATTCAAGAGGTGGCAGCTTCAAATCTTGGCCATGACACCAACTACCTTAATGGAGGATTTTCTTTGGTTGGCTATCTTGCACGAACAATACCTAGACATAGGTCATGAATGCTTCTTCCCACATCCTTCCCAATCCATTATTCACTCATCCTACCAGTCTCAGATAATGACAGCATCACTAAATAAGTCATAAATAAAATTTATAAATCTTTGCCACTTGAAGGACCCAGCAAGATGAAGTGCATTTTTGACATTTTGTGATTTGTGCAAGATTCCAGGCTTCAGCTGTAGTGTATTTAATGCATTCACTCTTCTGGGATGTTATGCAGCACAGGCCAACAGCTAGTTTCCAAAGGTTTGGGATAGCCTATTGGTTCCACCTTCACAGGTCAAGCAGGTCAATAGGCTGTAAAAACATCGGTAACAAGCTGCCATCCTACAAGATGTAACATCCCAGAAAAGTGAAGACATTTTACCATTCAACTCAAGACACAAATAGAAATATTCTGCTCCAGTGTGTTTTGGAACTGTCTTCAGCACCTACACCAGTTAACATGTACGATCATGTTCTGAAGAAACTGTGTGTGTCATATCAATTAATAAAACCAAAAAATGCACATATGTAAACTGTGTTTGTCACATATTATTCAATACTGTCATGTTTTGATCAATGTCGCTATCATCATCAGGGTAACTTACAAGATTAAAGAAGCTTTGTAATCTTGTAAGTTACCCTTTTGTAATCTTTTAAGTTACCCTGATGATGACTGCAATGGCGATGGAAACATGTCAGTAAAGAATAATATGTGATCAACACATTTCACATACAAGCATTTGTTGGTTTTATTTAGTGATTTAAAAAACTGTATATTCTTCTGAAATAAAGAAATTATGATTGACCATTTTTATTTTTCTTTAGTAAGAATCTGTAATGCCAAATTTCACATGTATGAACATACATACAACATACCACAGGAGAGAAGGTAAAGTTAAAGCTGTCCATGTGTCACAGCACCACATCATAACGCATATAGGGGATGTGGAGGTAAAGTTCCAAGCATTCTTAACCTCAGCACTAGATGCAGTAAGCACACTGGACAGAGGAATGAGAAGAAATACTCATACTTCTCAGAAATACAAGAAAATAAGATTAAATAGCTATATATTTTCATTATGTATTTTTGCAAAATGCATTCTTAACGAAGACCAAGTCAGTTTCTTTATATTCACTAATAAACTGTGTTACTAAATTTTTAATGTGGACCACTTGTTTCAATTTTCACTGCAATTCTAATGAAAAAGGGGTGAGATGAAGTTTCTGTAGCAGCAGCAGCGAGCACTAGTCATAACAAAGACGGATGATGGTGGTAGTGGTGATATAAAATTGTGGTGCACGTACGCATGTTCTCTGGCACATGTATGCATATGCAAGTCCAAGTGCAAATACCTGTGGCACAGCTAGGAATTTTGAACTCTTATGCAAAACATACCTATGAGCCCTGTCATATCCATAAGGCACACGGTCACTTCTTACAAAACTGCCACAAACAGACTTTGTTTTCTAATTAAGCTGTTTGGTTAAAACTTTTTTTTTTGTTTGAGTATTCACAAATACATAGAAATTTGCTTGAATAGAAGGTGGTGTTCAATTAGAATAAAAACAATAATTTGTCATGATGAGCTTGTGGGGCCCTTCGCTTTGCATACTCTTGCTCCATGGCACCTACACCCCTTAAATATACATAGCAACACACATACATACATACATACACTCAAATATACTTACAATCTGTTCACTTTCTGCTTTCATCAGTGGCCACCAAGAAAAAATCAATAGTTAATATTTCATCACCCCAAAACAAAAGCTCCCACCCAGCTTGACACAATCTTGTGCCACTATGATCCACATATAATACATGTACGACATCACAGCTGATTTCCTGCGGGATATGTGCATACATACACAAATGTAAACACACACACACACACACATAACTACTGTACATGTATGTGTATGTTTACAAGTGTGTGCATATGTATATTTGAGCATGTGCACATACTCTCAATTGTTTTAGTTTGGCCAAAGGAAACAACCAAAAACTAAATGCATTTGGTCCATGAGAGTCTACTAATATATACAACACTGTAGCTTTCCTCTTGGTTTCCTCTTTCCTACTGTGGACCTTACATGCATCATACAACACTGACAGGCAGTATATCATTCACACCACATTGTGCCAGCATATACAGTAGCCATGGCTGATAAAAGTGAAATACAAATGTTGCAGCAGAGTTGCTAGATTCCATATGAATCACCTTTAAGCCATTAAAGCCCAGTGGTAACTGAATCTACCACCTGCTGTAACACTAAGAAACTCTACATTTTTTCACTTAGTGTACTGATATATTTCCTGCAATTCTCATAATAAATACTCAGTATTAGCATAAACATAATATACTGGTTATTCTTTATAACTGACGACGAATGCGTTCTCTTTGAGGTAGAAACTGTATTTTTGTATATAATTCTATCCTCAGTGGATAAATTATATAAATATACGTCATTTATCACCACTCGTTTAGTTACTACATATTACGCCACTGACAACAAAAACAACCATATCCCCAGCAAGAAACAGGTACATCTGTTTGTCTGCATGAGGCATTTACAACTGAAACCCATCTGTGGCACTGCTACAGCAGTGTGAATGATGCTGCATATTGTTTGACACTGTAAACACACTGAGAGACACTGAATTTAATGGCACAGTTGACTGGGTGAGTAATTACTATGGGCATTATGGCACAGAATCATATGGTGAACCAGATGGTGAATCCATCCAAACAGGACCAAAGAGACATTGAGGGATGTCTGCTTCTGGAGTTAAAATCACGTAATGACACAGTCAGTGCAAACCCTTACTGTCAAATGCTTCAAAACCCGCTACCACAATCATTAACAAATGTCAGGGTAAATTCAGTGATGGTTTTATTCTGCTGCACAACAATGCTGACACATGTAGCCCACAGAGTTCAGGACCAAGTGGGTGCCACAGAATGGGAGGAGCTCGAACATCATGTACAGAGCCCAAACTTATTGCCATGTGATTTTCATATATCTGGTCCATTAATGAAAGCCCTCAGAGACTGTAAACCGTGGGCGACATGTTACCTGTGATAAGGTGTTGTTGCCAGTGGAAAATTTGAAATGAGAAAACATATATTAACCATTTCCCTAACAAAAGCCACAACACAATGCTGCAGAAATTTTTAAAAGTTATGAGCTGTTTATTTACAAAGACATATTACTAATTAATTTTGTAATAATGTGCTAGAATAGTGATACCTTAGCCTAGGTTGTGAATTGGTTTCTCTTAAATTTTTTCCCTACTATTATCAGTGTATTTTTATTGCGACGTGGTGGTGCAGTCGGTTGAGGCACTGCGCTACAAGCCAGAAGGTCGTGGGTTCGATTCCCGATGGCATCATTGGAATTTTTTATTGACATAATCCTTCCAGCCACACTATGGCCCTGGGGTCCACTAAGCCTCTAATAGAAATGGGTACCAGGAATACTTCCTGCGGATAAAAGCGGCCAGTGCCTAAGGCTGACAACCTTACCACCTCCAAGTGCCGAATGTCATGAAATCTGAGAGCCTGAAACTCCTGAAACCCTCAAGGCCTGTCCAGGTTTGTATAGGGATTGCTTTTTTGTTTTGTTTTTGTTTTACCTTTTTTTGTATTTTTATTGCGTATGGTGTATAGAAAATACACAGTTCAAATAATACATATTATTATACATATATTTATTCATTTTTCATTCTCTGTACACAATTCTGTGTTGCCTGCATACAGACTAAATTTTATCCCAGTTGCCTGCATACACACACACACACACACACACACACACACACACACACACAAGTCCTGCTGTATTTGTCCAATTGCCAGCACCAAATAAAACAATCAGCAAGCCTGCTATACATTCACATCAGACAATGATCTGCAGGAGGCTATGTTACAGTAGTTTAGACAGCAAGCCAGAGAACTGTTTGCAGAGAGAATATGATCACTTCTGCATCCGCGGGACTTCTGTCTCAAGGCCTGTGGTGATTTTTTTCCAACCGCTGCAATGCCTTCACCCACGATCATCCTCAAACAGGTTTTAAGTTTTACATGCCCCATAATAGTGAAGAGAAATACTGCCGGAAACAACATCATGTTTTAAACTACAACCAAATAAACAAGAGTTATTATGACAGCAGAGAAGAAAATCTACTTGCTGCATTAATAAATGTTCTGACAATGAGTAATTCCTGTTGTTTGAAAACAAAGTAACTTACTCTGAGGAGAGACACTTGCTTCTTTGTCCGATAACACACACTCTAAAAATTCAGGTGGATCAGCATCTCCTTCAGTTGATTCACCCTACAACATGCAACAGAATAATGCATAAAAACAAATCAACAATTAAACCAGAGAGAGTGGTCACTGTAAACATTCTATCATCAAAGTGTAAGTCACTAAAAAAACCTAATTTATGTGCTACTGTCTGACTTTGATCACATAAAGAAATGTAATTTATGTGTTGCTCCCTGACCTTGGTCACATAAAACAGTCCTCATAAAGCATCAGTAAATGAACTAGCCTAAACATGGTAGTCAGTGTATTAATACAAGGAGGCCACTAGTTAAGGAAATGTGAACACCCTCTGCCATCAGCACACCTAATGGGAGAACACATAAAAGATGGACAGAATAATTTAACTTCTTGAAATGGTCAGCATACCTCATCTGCAACAGTACACTCTGGAGGTTGGTCACAGTCATTATTATTGTCATCATCATCATCATCATCATCCTCATCATCTTCTTCTTCTTCATCTTCATCATTATCATCATCATCATCATCATCCTCTTCTCCTCCTCTTCCTTCCACCTTTTCCTTGGGTGGACAACTTTGAAGTTCAAACTGCACTAGCCTAAGCTGACGTTCAGGCTCAAGTTCAGGTTCAGGTTCCTTCTTCACCTCTTTCTTGTTGGAGGCCACCAACTTTGGATCGAACAAGATTTGGAGCGATAACTGTGCACGAGAACTTGTTTCGAAGAAGTCAAAATACTGGTTCAATTTGGCACAGCAATCAATACACACAGTCTTTGGCAGGGGGTCTTCTGGATACAACTGGAAGACATCCGTTATCAATAGGTGAGTGACATGATGTTTTGCAGGGTACGCTGTGCAGAAATAATATTAGACTTACTCATATCAATCAGCTAAATTTAATTTGTAACTAATGAATTAAACAAACAAACAGGATTACCCTCAAACTTATTTTCAATTAGATATGGTAACGAAACCGTATCTAATCAGCTTAATGCATGGTCATGGATTATTTAAAACTTATTTGCAATTTATATACACAAGAGGTTAAAATGTTCCTGATGTGGCTTACACTATTTCAAGTAACACCAAGTACTTTATTATCTACAAATAATTTTTACAATGCTAGTGATATGGAAATTTTGGCATTTCTTCGTCAACGGTTACGAAAATAAAACATGTATCAAACATCCCCTTCGATTGAACAAATTTCAAATTTTGACAACAGAGTTTTCTTAGTTAAACACATTAGCAGCAAAAAAGATGCTGAAGATGAGTGAACTAGGCATTCACAATGAAATCAGATGCAAGTAACTGTAAACATTTCTTGCCTTATCCGAAATTATGGTTGAAATAGTACACACTTAAAAACACATCTTACACTTACGGTACGTGGAGGTTATAATTTAAAATATCTAAATCAATTGCGGCCATTTCAGACTAAATTAACGAAGTTACATGTTTGCGATGAATACACTAAACCGGCTAGAACGTAATTCTGTACTACAAAAAATGGATATTAGTTGTTCCCTTACCCAGATCTGCAGACATTGAATGATCTTTGTCGCTAGGTTCAATTTCTGCCCCTCTTCTTCGTAAATTCTAACGAAACTATCCCTTTCCTGAGCACATAAACGGCATAGTTTATTGTTTCCCATGTCTCAGTATCTAATGATTGACGGTTTACGTCATTTCAAACAACATAAGTTTGTTTATAAACAACTCCAAAACACAATTCTCGCATTCCCGACCCAATTCACAAAAAAAAAAAAGTTCCGTGCAACTTACGAACGCTGATCACAGAGCGCAGCACTACCTATGAACGTGTTGAATGGATCGATAGTCTGTATGTCTATGCATGATCTGTACGAACTCAGTAGCTAACGCCATTTTTAGTCAACATTCAAAGCGCCGAATTTTAACCCGTTGAAGCCCCATTGTAAGCATGTGCACACCTACTGTAACAATAAGAAATTGTTTATCTTATACTCACATTCTATTCGTGTGTATCATATGATTCTCACAATTAATGCAGAGGTTTCTTTCGAAAGTTCGTGTTTATGCACCACATTTTAGAGTTTACGATGTGCGTCAGACAGTTTTTACTAAAAAAACTAAGTCTTATGGGATGCTACTCTTTGTCGATTGGTAGAATGTTACAGATGTTTCGAAGAACTGTAGTTACCTAATATTCACTATCAAGCAGGCCAACACGAGGAATATTTTGATTGAATGTAGTGTCTTCACATTCAAGGTCAAATGATCCAAGAGTTTAGTTTCTCTTCTACAACTACTTGATCGTTGAGATAAAAGTAATACATTTCCTCTAAACGTTGCCAAATTGACGTGACAATATCGATGAAGAATTTCATTTTCATCAATAATATTCTGATAATCTCCAATCTCGTATTTTCTACTCATTTTCATTTACCTAAGTAAATGATACACTTTTCACCGTTTTATCTTGAACGTGCCATAGAAATCGTCGCAGCTCTCGACAGCGAAGGCATTTTCTTGCAGACTATTCTAAGGCTAAACCCGCTTGCCTTATATAGCCGTAAAATGTACAAATTAATGCAATTCCTCCAAACAGATTAGCTTGTATTGGCTAGGCTGTAAGCGCAGCATTTTGGTCAGAAGAACACAAAAGAATCAAAGATGTTATAATTTCAAATCCAATGGTATGACTTTCTTACTTTGCTTTCCTGTGTTTATATCTAGAACTGAACAACATGAAAAAGTAAACGTACTGAACTCTTTTATGAGGATCGTAATTTTCCTCAGCTTTACGCAGAAATTACCTGAGTTTCAAGCTGAATGCGAACTAGTTGTGTTACTTCTACGTCCACAGTAATGGAGTTCATAATAGGGTAGAGGAATTTAAAATAGTGTTCTGTTTTAATAATTATATTGCTGGGCTATTTATACAGGTAATTTTCTTGTCGCTTGTATTTATTTACTGGTTCATTGTGCTGCCATATTTCAGTCCGTTTATGATCAGTAACCATCCTTTGCAGAATTCATCACGTAAAAATTCGTATGTGCAATAAAGCCGTAATTTTGAAACATGTTACAAATAAAATATATCTTGTATCGATTTGTGTGTGCTGCTACTGTGTTGGAGTGTTCCGAGGTTACTTATAAACATGCAGCCTCCGTCTTCATGGTTCGTCCCTGAAGCTTCTCTGAAAGCTTGACAATGCAGCACACGTCAACACAATGCCAAAATCAGAAAGCAGGATCAGCGTTCAAAACCATCACCGTGACAGTCAAGACGCAGTAATTGAACGTACTGCATGCAGTTTTTTTGTGGTGGTACGTAACGGTAACTTCATTGACCTTGTTACTGAGACTTTTGTATTAAACACTCGATGATGACCAGTTTCTGGTCGAAACATGGAGCGTTGAAAACAATAATGAAGGTTCGCCTGTGAAGGAAATACGATTGGTTGCAGGATCATGTGTACATACACAGTGGGCTGGCTCAGTGGCGTACCGAGGGGGTTTGGGGTTTTCGAACCCCCTTCCCCGAAATTCCGAAGGTCCTCCAAAATCGTGCCAACTCAACCCGATTGTGAAAACTGTTAAAAATTGCTGAATTTAGGAAGCCAACGCCCCAAGATGTTCGGAAAAAAGGCAGTAAAATTCTAAAACTATCTAGGTTCGCAATTATTTTACATTAGCAATGACAAATAAATTGGTTACCATCATAAATAGTCTTAAAGTGCCAAAAATTAAGAACATTTTACTATATGAAATGAAATTTCTAGTACCAAACTACCGCTGCCTCCAGAACCCCTGACTAAGGAGCTACGGCCCCAAGATCCCCTTTCTCTCTGTCCTCTGTCCTCAACTGAATTTGTTGAACCCCCCCGAACAAAATTCCTGGTTACGCCACTGGGTTGACTAAGGTAAAATTGAAAATTACTTCCATTGGTAACACCACACATAAAAATTGTGTACTAAACAGAATTAGATTTCAAATCGGCATCAATATCACTAGTAGTGTGTAAATTGTTAATAATATGATACTATAGTTGAAAGAAATAATCAGAATTAAGTGTGTTAAAAAATAAGTTTGGTCAGTGAAAAATAAGGATATAAGAAGCATAAATACTGGGTGGAATACATGAATATTATAAATTCAAGATTTGGAAGAAAAAAAATTGTATTCCTTGTTTCATTCCAGCAACATTATCACAATATAAAACACAAACAAATATATTTAATTATTTTAATAAGAATATAAGGGGCGATTTCAACTACGCCTACTGTCACAGGGGGTGTAGAGGTATTTTTTTTACAAGAAAAGTACTGTTTTTACGTCATTTTATTAACGCATTTGTGTCTCAGGTTCTCCGTATCGTATCGGAGTGGGCGTACAAGGATCAGGTAGCTGCTGCTATCTACACTCGAACATCGAAAGTACAGAAAGCTTTTTCCGCCGCCGCGCAGTTTTACGTAACAAGCAAAGAAGTGCGTGAGTGTGTAATAGGTTGAGTTAGTTCGCAGTTAGACGTTGTACGAAGCGTGTGTTTACGTACCTGTTGGCGGCACATGGGATAAACTCCCTGCATACAACAGAAAGATACACACTCCAAAATTCATCATGGCAACATCTGAGCAACTGCGAATTTCTCAAGTTGGTCTTGTTGCTCGCAGTCCAGAGGGCCATGCAGCCAAAGGAATGGCTATCAAAGGTCACGAAGATCTCTGGGTGGAAATCCAAGCGAATACGTTTCGAAACTGGGTGAACGAACATCTGCGTACGGTAGGGACCGAAGTTCATGACTTGGTGGCAGACTTTTGTGATGGCACACGTTTATGTGCTCTAGTCGAAGTTTTGCAAAAGAGACCTTTGAAACCTGCATGGATCCAAAGACCTGCAAATCAACATCAGTATCTAGAAAATGTTTCTACTGCTCTTACAGCCATCGCCGCTGACGGTGTTAAACTTGTCAACATCGGTAAGTTACTGGTTGTCATTTATGTGACCCTCAAATTACATAATTTAAGTAAATTAGCAAAACACCTTCAATCGGCAGATGCTTTACAAAAGTTAAAACGATAAGTATTGCAATCAGTGTACTGTACCTCCCTTCACTTCTTATATAACGCATTTTAATATGTGGAGCATTTTGTGTTATTTTAACAGTAACAGGTTTATTTCATCCGCGCGATGATGAAATTCAACTGTCGTTAAGAAAGACTGAGAAGGAGTTACCGCTCTTGAGATGTTTTTACATAAAAGTGCACAGTATGTCTCTACGAGCAGGACGAAACTCCATTAATGCGATAGCGCAACGGCTGTTGTTTGCAATAGGTACCTCACCTTAAAGGTGTAGCTAATGTGCATTTTACGTAACACGGAATATTCTTCTGTGTACTTCTTTACGAAGATGGTGAACACATATCAGGGTAACATTATGTTCTTACTGCGAATTACCATAGCGTATTACATTGATCTGCAAGAAGGGAATTTGAAAGTCCAACAGCGACAAATGCGTATCGATTTTTAACGCTCGTTATTTGGCTATTTTAGCAAATATTTTGGTCATTAGGCTGTCATGTTTACAAGACGGTCATTAACAGATAATTAACTTTATTATTTCCATGCAGTTTGTTTTCAGAAGCCATGGTGAAAGAAAGGTCATTATGTTAGTTGATAATAATGTGTCATTGGTTCAGAACGCACTTCTTAGACAAGTGTTTACGCACTAAATATCCTTAAACTTTTATGACATTTTCGTCAACAATGGAAACACGAATTCGTGCATTGCTTAGAAAGTGCCGACCACTATTTAGCTAAAACTGGAAGCTGTCTTAAGGTCACGTTTTACCGCGTGTCATGTGAGACATTATGGATCGAATAGCACCTGTAAAGACAAAACCCTACAGCAGCAGACCATGAATTGAAATTCACACATTTGTAAATTAATTTTACATACCTAAGAATTATAGCAGGCCAGCTTTGTACACAGTAATGCCGTTATTCACACTTAAAGCCCTTTATCTTTATTTCCACATCTGATACCCTATACTTCAAGCTGCTTGTCATATTAGGCGCCGTGAAGCTAATATTTTAGGAGGAGAAAGTAGAAATAGGCGTGTCATTCGTGGCATTGTTATTGCTTATTAGGTATAACCAAATGTAGCCTGGTAACTTCAACGCCAGTGTAAGGTACGAACCTTACCTCCTATGGGATTAAATAAGGCTGTGTCTGCAATTTAACTCTGCTTCCGCTCAAAAATTCTGATCAATTTTCCTCATCAGTACATTTTTGAGTATCTTCTTCAAAGCCTTATGAGGTTTTGCATTGAGATATCAGGCTTAACTACGTGGCAGTATCAATGTCACGAATAGCCTAGTCTACACATTATCTAGAATTGGGAAATGTCTCAATGCAGCTCATTTCTGTATTTCCAAATTATCACTCTGGCCTGTGATATCAAATAACTTTGATTAGGAGTCACTCTTACCTCTTTTTAAACGTAAACTTTGTTTAAACCTTTCAACACTGAATTATATCCCATCTGCCATTTGCTGGCATAGGAGCTCACCATATTCTCCACGTTAGCAGGATAAGGGTTAATCCCGTAGTCAGTGTTTCATATTAAGGAAAACGTAGGGCTAGATCGTCTGAACCCGAGCCGCGTTAATACACAGAGTATTTTAAGACCTTGTATTTACTTCATACTTAGCGGACTACGTTACGGGTTGGAAAATTTTGGAATTAGTTCGACTGCTGGCAAGGTCCAAAAATTAGTCTCTTCTCCAAAGTGTCCAGATCGACCACGGGTCCCACCCTGTCTCCTATCTAATGGGTGCCGGGGGCTCTTTTCCCGGGGACAATGTGGCCGGAAAGTGAAGCTGACCACTCATCTCCATCTCCTACCGAGGTTAAGAATGTTTGGGGCCTATACTTCTACTCATTCACATGCCTTCACGGCCATTACAGGGACAACTGTACTTTAAATTCACCGACGTAAAACGAAGTCCATCATATCTTCAAAATAGCCGTATGGGCACGAGATATAAATTCTGCGGCTCGCACTTAATTGCACTCTCTGAGAATGTCAGCATGTAAAAATTCTACCATTATAAAATAAACACTGCAGTGTCAGCTCCATGGAAAAAGGATATAAGCCACCCATGAAGAAGATGGAGAGAACAGGATAATCTGAAATCTAATGACTTGTATAGGACAGGACTTACAGCCCTAAATCTACAAAGTTCATGATGACGATGATGATGATATTCTACCATTATACACCTACAAGCTTTGGCATTAATATTCTTAAGGTTATAACAGGCCTGTAGCTTTCTTGTAAACGAAGAACCTTGTCAATACGCGCCTTGTTTTGAGACACCGCTACTGGTATCACGTGGGAAAACTCGTGCCAGCCTTGTAGATCCGCTAGAATGGAAATCCCGTGTTCCCAGATGATGCTTTACCGACATTTTTCAACCCCGCAGTACTGAGAGATTTAAAATTTCTAATTCTGAACGATGCAGGGTAATGGAAAGATAATACTGGTGTTATTCTTCGGTTCCCGACAAGAAAGCACGCCGGCTCCGTGTTCCATACTCTCTCCTGTACAGTGGGAAGAGGAGGCTTTTTCCTGAGGGTAAAGAGGTTGGGACGTGAAGCTGATTTCTCACCCCACGTAGTGCGATGTTTAAGAATGAGACGAACTGTAATTTAACTTCCTCATATCCCCACACGGCGTGCAAAAAGAACTTTAAGTACAAATTCGAGTCCTTCTGTAAGCTAGGCCTATAGGGATCTTCTTCTTCTTCTTAACGATCAGTTTATACGCATGCGTGGAGTGTCACGGAAATATTGTAGTGTGTGTGGGTTCTGCTGCGAAACTGTCAATGTTGCTGGTCGCCCACATTCCACGATGAGAACAGATACAAGTATACTGCCAGGTAACTGCTCACATACGTGACACCCAAAAATGGTCATCAGTAGAAAACGTAAATCTGTAGTATCAGTGGCGGCTTGTGTCGGGACAATAGTTAGACTTAAAGAGATAGGATGGCTGGAATTTTGGGAAATTACCTTATTGGGGTCATGATTTTTGCTCGCTACAAGGCGTTATTACGGGACTTGGATAGCGTAGTTACTATAGCCACTCGCTACGGGCTGCTGGGTTCGGTGCTTGGGCTCTAGTGGGGAAAAAAAGAGGTTTTCTGCAAGATCTCAGGTTTCCACTGTGAAGTAGATGAGAACTGCGCTCTTCTGGGATATTACGCAGCGTGTAGTGATATTCCGTACCGACGTTTCGGGACAACCTAACGGGTACAGTCTTCCAGGGTCGAGAATTCTTGATGGGTTGTCCCGAAACGTCGGTAAGGAATTAACACTACATGTTGCGTAATAGCCCAGAAAAGCGCAGTTCGCAAGAGATTTTCTATTCCCATACCCATCCAGACCGATCGTGGGGTCCACTCGGTCTCCTCTACAATGGATACGAGGAATCTTACCCAGGGGGTAAAGCGGCTGGGGCGTGGCTTTAATCACCAACCACACCAAGTGCCAAGGTCAAGAATGGGTAGAGCTATACTTCTACTCCCCCTCTGTTACTTCATGGCGTTATGGGTTGACTTTTATCGTTACTAATTGTTGCTAGTGTGATAAAACCAAGTATTAACAGACGGGGCTTGTAGAAGGCACGGACATTTTCAGGCGAAATACTGGAAAGGAAAAGGCAAATTTTAAGGGTCATGTGTAGAAGAAAATGTTAAATAAGTAGAGTTTGAGTTTGTGGACAGAATTTAAGTGCCTAAGGGTATAGTCCAGTGACAAGTTATCGCGAACCCGGTATTCAGCCTTCAGTCTCCATAAAAGATCGGAACTTACTTGACTAGACGAGTATGTACCAGGTTTTCAAGAACTCTACAGCGTGTTAGTGCAAGCAAGAAATAAAACACCTTTTCATGAAGCCAATATTTACGGATGTTGCTGAAGTGTTTTAATAATATAAACTTCCAGTTTACCTCCAACTTCACTGTAACTTGTATGTCTCATTAAGGACTGGGCGTAGGCGTTAGGAATGTCGGTTCACACGGAATAGCATTCTTTCTGTAGTAGAATGTACGGTCATAAGTAATCGTGAAACGACTATTGTCATCGCACGTGATGTGATAGAGGCTATTTTATTTAACGACGCTCTTAATTTCTGTGATCACATAGCGTTGGTTTTAGACGAATAAAATGACCATGGAGCACTGATGGAATGATACCTACAGGGGAATACTGAAGTACAAGTAGAAAGACCTGCCCAGACACAGAAATGGATTCGCGACTAACCTGGTGCCTGAGATCTGTGTACCCCTGTTTATATAGCAGTGAAGAGGTACTTATTCTTCGTCGGTGTTGCAATATCGATCTTTATCAATCATGTTATTGCTGAACATTAGTACCACTTTTTCTATTAAGTTACCTTTCAAGAACCGTCTAAGACTAGCCTGTATACTGAGTAAAATTGTGATTTCAGGTGTATATCCCTACCATGGATACATATTCTGTGGAAACCGTAGCTGGAGACAAAACGGCTTTTAAACCCTTCATCGGGAAAATGTGAGAGGTAGTTTTAGCGGAGATGAGAACATCGTATAAATGTAGGTCAAATCTTAATAGGAAAATGTATGAGCATATCATTCGTGTTTATTACGATTCAGTGTCAGCCTCTTTTGAAAGCAGCAGTAAACCCCGATTTCCGTAAAAGGCGCGAAATTCTCGACTAGCTGAGCAACTAGTATCTTCCCGAGAAGGATCCTTCTTCATGGAAACATCCATGAACGAATGTGAACACTATGAAACACGCATTTAATCCCTGTATTCGCGTTATATCTGCTATATTCGTTCGTCTTATTTTTTTCTTTTGTTAAAATTTTTACCAGGTAATTCTAGAAAGTCACTTAACGAGACCGCGGAAGAAGTATTGTGTGAAGGAAACTAAACTTCACATCTGTGTTGAAGTGACGTAATTACGGTGCACCCCATAGGAGGTGACTGACGTAAGAACAGGTAACCATCGGAAAAGAACAGGCTAGGCATCAGAACAACAGGCTAGGCATCAGAACAACAGCCGCACCTGCCTGAAATTAAGTGACGGTTGTCGAAGTCGCTTTGGGCGGACATGACATGCATTTCCTTATTTGATATCCTTTTCCTGTTTCATACGCAGTTAAATGGAGGTGTCAAAGCACACCGAATTTGCATTTCATGCAATCAGTTCCGAAATTTTTGTATTAGCCGTATTGTAATATTACTTCTCTCAATCCCATTTGTTGTATAGTGGCAAAAAAGCTCAGGAACTGCTCAGATAATTAAATTTAGTTAATAAATAAAATAAAAAATGTTTAAATATAATATGTTAAATCTCGTAAATAAGTCGGAAAATCATGTAAAATTATGTACCAAGCTTCAAATTATTAGGAAAATTGGTCGCGTTGCCTCGCTTTCAGATGCTTCTAATTTGACCTTTTTTTATGGCTCAACAGCCCCCAGTGGGCCAGGGCCTCCTCATTCACGAGTTTTCTAGATCATACACACAACGACGCACCACAGTCAGCAGGACTCCTCTGGACGATCGATCAGCTCGTCGCAGAGACCTCCAGCTGACAACACACAACATTCACAACAGACACAAATCCATGCCCCAGGAGGGATTCGAACCCACATTCTCAGCAGGTGATAGGCCGCAGACCTACGCCTTAGACCGCGCGACCACTGGGACCGGCAATTTGACTACGTACTGCATCAGATTATCTTCAACTGACATTAGTCAGCGCGACCCAACTGTGTTTGCTTGTAAGACGAACATATGGTATTCGCGTGCACAGTGTTTTATTGTGTACTTAACCTTAAAAAGACAAGTAAAAGTAAAGTTGTCCCAGTGCGAGCTGTGAAGAAAGAGCGGATAACGTTTAAAAATTCATACAGCACTGTGAAACAAGAGTGTTAACGATTACACCTAGTCCTTGTTTTACTCCAAGCATGTTGTACTCCTTTTTGCTATAGGGCCCCTTGCCAATATACACCACTTCTTCGTTTGCGCCCGCTTATTGTCGGTTTAACGTCCTTTGGTTTGCTGCGCTGTATTACAGTAACCTCTCCTTATTACGTTATTTATAATGGGGAACAGAATCTTTTATTTACGCCTTTTTAATTTACGGCCACTTTTTTGGAAACACAAGTAGGGCGTAAAACAAGGACTTAGTGTATAAGATATATTAGTGCTATGATAGATTATAAAATTTTCAAGTGCCCGGCTGTTAATGAGATCTGCATATGGTCACGAATTGTGGGCTCGTAAGGCTTTTGAAAGAGTGGCCCATGGCCCTTTTGAAGTATCTTCCAGATATTCACCTACGTCGATTTATTAGTGAAACTATGAAAACCTCGGCAGAGCCACGTTCCTCCCAATCGTTAGTTCTAGTGTTACCGTTAGACCAACCTGCTCTGTGCATGTCATGTAACACTATTCCACTAACTTGACCTTGACCTGACTGGTACCAAGTGTAAATATACATTGGAAATGACAAATATGACATGAAGACCGTCTGTTACAAAGACAGTTATTCATATATTACAAATTACGAGATAGTGTTTTCATTTAAGCCTAATTAATTTAATGTTAGTTATAGACTACTTTGATGTATCATTGTCTTCAAACATCATGCAATCTTATACTACTTCAACGCTGTTCTAGACAAATCTTGGCTCTTCCTTTATTTACAACCACAACTTCCATCACTTCTTTAACATGGGTGCCTTGGAGTCCTCACTGTTTCCTCTTGGTTGCTTGTCCATGACCCCCTGTCTGCTTGCAGACCTTCGTTTGTTCCTGTTATGTGAGAAGAATTACATGTTGAAAGAACCGCTAACGTTAAAGACTCAAGACCAGATTTAATATCGTATTTCTCGAATGGTTGATAAGAACATGCTAGCATCTTCAAAAAAGTTTCATGCTGTGTAGACTGCTTCAAGCTTCACCCGTCTCAATTACATGAAGGTATAATTGATATATATATATATGAAAACTTATTGCATGCATGACGACCATCAAGCTGGTGTTCTGTACACTAGGGTTTTCTAGAGGGTTAACAACCTCTCACATTGAGGAACTTAGAATATTACGAAATGGTACATAGAAGACGTTAGAGTATAAGCTGGATTCGGCTGGCTTAGGACAGGGTACAGTGAAGGACTCTTATGAATATGGAAATAAACTGTCGAGTTACGTGAGATATGGATAATTCCTTGACCATGCTGTAACGGTTCCTTCATTCGTCTTTTCCATTATTGGCTGACGTATACTTCTTTTGCCATTTTTACTCTTTTTGACTTAGTATACTTGTTTCTCCTCCAGCTCTTTCTAGAAAGTTCTCAAAGAAAATATTTCACTTTAAGCTTTTTTTTTTTAAGGTATCTTATGCCGTCTGCCACGAAGACGAAAAAAAAATATTTTTTTTCAGGCTACTCCCTTGAAATGATCATTCCAGTCACTTTATCTACAGCAGTTATAGCCCCTGCATCCACCTACGAACATAGGAGAAATGCTGGGAATCTACGAATTGGAAATAAAACATTCGAAGCAGTTCAGAGCTTCCAGTACCTGGGAAATATCATTGGTAACACTAACAGTAATAACAAATGCATAAAAGAGAGAATTATGATGGGCAATAAGGCCTA
>Ga0123354_10002288_pt1 | contig 25043 bp, 14 predicted proteins | sample TergutLab28metaG_2_FD_97872 | JGI IMG/M metagenome (GOLD analysis project Ga0123354, IMG submission 97872) | Labiotermes labralis P4 segment gut microbial communities from Petit-Saut dam, French Guiana - Lab288 P4 | ecosystem: Host-associated > Arthropoda: Insects > Digestive system > Gut ...
TCAGCGGGTTATTTACACCTATTGCAAGTATGCCCGATTGGGCGCAGACATTCACCTTATTCAATCCCCTGCGGTATTTCATCGAAATCATGCGCATGGTTTATCTGAAAGGCAGTTCCATCGATCATATAACGAACCAATTGTTGGCATTGTCAGCTTTTGCAATCCTACTTAATTCGTGGGCGGTTATCAGTTACAGGAAAAGTCAGTGAACTTATTCATCTAAAATTTGCCTGGTTTCCACTCATCCTGAAACTATCAATATGTCAAACGGAGATGAGGCCTTTTTGATTATTGACCAAAGTAAATATTCGAGCTGCATTAGCTTTTGCTGCAAATAAGGAATAATTAAATATTTATACAAATATATGATAAAAAATGAGAAATAACAATAGATTCATATAGTTGATCCTAAAAATTATTTTGGGAGGTGCATTGATGAAGTCAGGATGCTTATTTCAGTTTTGGCAGTTGATTGTTTACAAAATTCCAGATGGAACTGTCCCACCCGGGAACGCTTGTCCACCAATTAGCTGTTTTACTATTCGTATCATTCATGTCGGCGCCATCCACGTCCCCGGCATCATTGATGATAGTTTTGGGAGAGCCGCTGCCATCCGTAATTGTCATGTCGCTAAGCGCCCAATTATTGGTTAGCGTGCCACTTGAATTATTTCCTGTTATACGTCCGATTCCATTTCCGTATGTAGTTGTAACGCTTATGTTTAGTGCAATGCAATTGGTTACTGTTCCATTGTTGTCGATTCTACCGGTCACACCGCCTAAGTAGTTAGCGTTCGTATTCGTGTTTGGGGCGCTTCTGCTGATTGCGCCCGTAGTATAGCAATAGGATACGTTGCCGCTAATCTGAACCCTGCCTACAACGCCGCCGACGCCTGTAGTGCCTATAATATTACCGGTAGCGAAGCAGTTAGTCACACTACCACCTCTTTCAGCGGTTACATCCGAACTGATCTGTCCAACTACACCGCCTATTCCATTGGCTCCTGTAACATTGACCGATGCATAACAGCAGGTTACGCCACTGCTGCCGCTGTCAACCCTGCCTGCTACTCCACCGACAGAATTTCCGCCGCGTAAATCACCACCATTAACATAACAATTGCTTATACTGCTACCGCTACCTGAAAGCCTGCCTGCCACACTGCCGACGTATGTATTTAAACCTCCATTAATTCCTTTTGTTGCATCTAATTTCACTGAAAAGTTTTTCAAGCTTCCTCCGTTAATATACCCAAACAGTCCGATAGCCCCAAAGCCTGTTGAAGGACGTTGTATCCACAAACCGGAGATAGTATATCCGGCGCCGTCGAGACTGCCGGTAAATGGAGTGGTTGCGTCTCCGATAGGTAGCCAGCCGCTACCGCCCCATTTTGACTGTCCGGCGCCGGTGGCAAGATAGTCTGTGAGGTCAATATTTTGGCAGAGTTTGTAATGGGCGTCCGGTTTGTCGCGCATTGCGTCTAACGATTCGGGAGAACAAACAAGATAAGGGTCTGACTCCGAACCATCGCCGAGCTTCGATTGACAGAGGCTAATCCATTTATCGCCGTTCCAGAATTCCAAACAGTTGGTTGTCTTATTATAGATAACAAGTCCTTTTGCCGCTTCTTTAGCGTCAGAGGTAGATAGTTTGTTGTTGGTCAGATCAGTAAGTTCTTGATCCGACAATTGCGGTAAGCGGAGTCCGCCCGTTGTAGAAATAAGCTCTAAAATAGAGAATGACTTTGGAGCTTCTTGACTGCCGATGGTAACCTGCGCTTTAAGAGGCATGGTGAAAAATGTAAAGGTTATCAGTATGACTGATAAACCATAAAGGTCTTTAATAAATTTCATAAAAAATTGATTTACTGATTTACAAAATAAATAAATTTCGGCTGCAAATAATATTACTACAAAAGTAATATATATCTTATTTATATACAAATTTTACGACTAAATAATATTGCAAAAAGCCATTGATTTCACTTCCTCAATCAACTCGTCTCCTAATTTCGTTTTTTTCTCAATATGCTGTAAAATAGACGATACGAAAGTGTTTTGTTCAAAAACGCCTCGTACCTGCTCAAAGTCCAAACGCTGTTCGTCGTTGTTTCCGTCAACGCCGAATCCGGTTTGAGCCGAAAGTGAAAATTCTTTTTGAGCGTCGGCATAAAGAATTCTATCCAATCGTACGACCGCTTCTTTCCAATCTTCGACTAAGTAAATAATATCTTCGGGCAAAATAGTCTCCGGTTTGTATCCGTAAAAGGACTGTATTTTATCCCAGGCCCAGGTCCATTCCAGCGTATAATAATTCCGGTGAATTTCTTCCAAAATGTGATTTATTTCTTTCAGCTTATTCACCTTCCCGGATTCAATATCGTTTAATAGCCTGTCGATTAGTATTTTGGGAGTAATTAAGCCCGCTATGTCCAACCACTCGCCTAACCCGTCGTTTGTTTCCGGAATCAATCGTTTTCTTAGTGCCTCGACAGAAGTAAGTTTATGTCCTTTGAGTCTGGAAATAATTGAATTTCCTAAAAATTTCTTAATAGCGATCTGATATAAGTCAATTCCTTTTTTCAAAGAAGAGGCTTTGATACGGCAACTCTGATAGGTATAATATTCGGAAGTATGCCCGCAAGCATCCTGCAATCCGTGCAAAATATCAATTGCTTTGAACATTTTCTGGATTGTGTAGGGGCTTAACAGGTTGAAATTAATTTGATCCAATAAATTCGGGTCTTTTCTTTTATCTCTTTTGGGGAATTTTTGCGCATCACGAATGGTTCCTACGCTTTTCAAGTTTATTCCTGGAACTAATATGGATTCATCTTTACTTTCAATTAAATAAGAAAAAGGCATATCCGAAGTATCGGAATTCCGGTAATGACGCCCCATAATCAAAGAAAAAGCGCCGATTTTGGCAGGCCACAAAATATAGGAATCGCTGGTCGTTTTACCTCCTCTCTCAATAATTCCTTGATGAATCGGTCCTAATTTATACATGTGATTGCTTTGATTGGAGCCGGAGCCGGCATTCATGAACGAAAACATACCGGCAATTAATAGCGTGGATTTGTGATGCGTGACGGTATAAGGCCCGGCAAAAATAGCGCAAGCTTCGCCGTTTTCTCCCTGACAGTTGCTGAAAAACAAGGAATCGCGGGCAGTATAGGCATGACCCAGCCGGCAAGCTTGTCCTACGAAGCAGCGCGTTAACATAGCGCAGTCTTCCACATGCGAACCGGAGCAGAGAATAAAATCTTCGGCGATGACGCCGTATCCAACGTGTACCGGATCGTGTTCATTGCTGTTAATGCTTCCGTTTTCCAAGCGGCGTGCACCTTCAATGCAGGCGTTGTCGCCGATTCTTACATTCCGGATTAATCCGGTATTGATAATTCTTACGTTATCGCCTACGGTTCCGGTCTCCGAAGCGTGCTTATCGGAATAGAAGCGAATCATTTTGTGCAATCGCCGTATCAGTTCCGGACGATGACGATACAAAGCTTGAATATAGGCTACATGCGCCGAAAGTTTATCGTTAATCATCACTTCTCTGCCGCCGGTTTCGTTCAGGACGGCAACTTCCGTACCGTTTCCAAACGTGGATTTTTCATCTGTAACCATACGGTCGAGATTTTGAATCAGGGTATTATTTCCTATCGTATAATTGGCGATGTAGCTTTGTACATTTTCTATCAGTACATTATCGCCTAACTCACAATTATGGATAAAGACATTGCGAAGTCCAGCCGGTTTTTTCAATCCGCCTGAGAAAGTAAATGTTCCGTCGATTTTTCCGATTTTAATATTTCCCGAAAAAGATACTTCATTGATGTTCTTCGGAATAAAATCGGGATGAACTTCGATGCTATGCCAGTCGGAAGCTTTGCAATAGTGCGATTCTAAAAAAGCAATTTCATTCGGTGTTAATTTTCTGTATTCCATATAAATGAATAAATGAATAATTGAATAAATGAATAAATGAATAACCGAGATTCAATTATTCAGTTAATTGATAAAGAAAATCGTTGTAGGGAAATCGCTGAACGTGAATTTCCCTAACTTTCTCATATACTATTGACTTTAATTCTTCAATGTTTAGTTTCTCCTTTGCCGAAATAAATACACAGTTTTCATGAAGCTTATTCATCCAAGTCTGTTTTAATTCTTCCAACGAAATATTGTCCCTCGTTTTCGGCGTTAAATCGTCGGCCTCTTTTTCGAAATAGGAGAAAGCGTCTATTTTATTGAAAACGATAATAAACGGTTTTTCTTCCTTATATATATCGTTTAAAGTCTGGGAAACCACCCGGATGTGTTCTTCAAACGCCGGATGCGCAATATCGACTACATGCACCAGCAAATCGGCTTCACGCACTTCGTCTAAGGTTGATTTGAACGACTCGATTAATTCGGTAGGCAGTTTGCGAATAAAACCGACCGTATCCGACAAAAGAAAAGCCAGGTTTTCAATTGTTACCTTGCGGACAGTAGTATCTAACGTAGCGAACAGTTTATTTTCCGCAAAAACTTCCGATTTGCTCAGTAAATTCATCAGCGTCGATTTTCCTACATTGGTGTATCCCACCAAAGCCACCCGAACCATTTTCCCGCGATTTTGCCGTTGCGTGGATTTTTGCCGGTCGATTTCTTTTAAATCCTCTTTCAGCTTGGAAATCTTATTCAGAATAATCCGGCGGTCGGTTTCTAATTGAGTTTCACCGGGTCCGCGCATTCGGAAGCCGCTGCTTCCACCTCCGCTTTGCCGCTCGAGGTGTGTCCACAGCCGTTTTAATCGGGGCAACATATAATTGTATTGGGCTAATTCGACCTGCGTTTTGGCGTGAGCGGTTTGAGCGCGGGAAGCGAAAATATCAAGAATCAGGCTGGTACGATCCATAATCCGGACTTTCAATGCAGCCTCCAAATTACGCAATTGTTTAGGACTCAGTTCGTCGTCAAATATCACCAAACTGATTGCATATTCTTCGTTTTCCGTAAATTCTTTGATTTCTTGTAATTTGCCGGCGCCGATAAACGTAACGGAGTTAGGCATATCCAATCGTTGAGTGAACCTTTTGACGGTTTTTATTCCGGCAGTAAGCGCCAAAAAATCCAATTCGTCTAAATATTCTTTAACTTTCGCATCATTCTCTTTCGGAGTAATCAATCCTACTAAGACTGCATTTTCGGTCTCTGTATGAGTAATAATAAAATCTTTCATCGATAGGATTCAAAAAAAAATTGTTACAAAGATACTATTTTTAAAGAAAAAATCGTAACTTTGTGATTTAATTACCGTTTTCACCTTGGTATAAAAATTAAAGATGAAACATATCCGTCTGTTCATTGGACTGTTATTATTGTGTTTGATTTTCTCCCCTTTGGCTTTTTCACAAATCAGTCATGGAGGTATGCCTTATTTTTTACAACCTTCTATTTTGAGATCCGTTTCTTCAAACCCTTTTTTTGTCGAGATGCCTCCTTTTAATTTGGATTCTGTATTAAAGAAGAATACTACCGGCGAAGGACGTATGCGTGGAGGTTTCCAATTTGCATATAAATTTTCCACCCGAATAGATATTAATGACGGTTTAACCACGGTTTTACCGGATGGAACCACTGTCAGGCAAATTGGAATTTGTTCGCCGGGCGCCTATTCCATCAATCTGCTTTTACGGGATTTCGAGATACCTCCCGGAGGAAAATTGTTTGTTTACAACGCTAACTATTCCTTTGTGGTTGGAAGTTTTGATTATCGCAATAATTCTTCCGATAAAATATTGCCGATACAGCCGGTAGCCGGTGATTCGATTATCGTTGAGTATTCAGAACCGGCGGATGTTCCATTTAAAGGTCATTTTGTTATTTCCGAAGTAAATCATGATTATCGAGATATTTTTCGCCGGGAGCCGGCTTCCGACAATGCAACTGATTATGCTTGCATGCCGGATGTTTTCTGCTCCGGCGCCGCTGATATAGCCATTCGATCGACCGTTATGGTTATTATTAATGGAGGAACAGCATGCACCGGATCTTTACTTAACAATACCGCCGACGACGGAACGCCGTATTTGCTGACCAGCAGTCATTGCTTTTGTTCACCTACGATTATCCAAAACATGGATTCTTTCAATCAAAAGGCAAAAACGATTATTGTTTTTTTCAATTATAACCGTCCGGTTTGTGATGCGAATATAAAAATGAAAGGAAGCGAAGAAATGAGTCTTTCCGGCGCTGTCTCCCGTGCGATCCTCCAAAACAAAGATATTGCCTTGCTTGAACTTCAGAATTCACCTCCCAATTACTACAATGTCTATTATTCGGGGTGGAGTATGGATACGGTTGGCGGTAAAAAACAAAATACAAACATTCATCATCCGTCGGCGGCTGTTAAAAAATACGGGATGACGGATAAAAATGTAGGTTTAGTCAGAGATCAGGCAACAATCGCCTTGTTGGGCGATCCCAACAAGGGATTGCCTGGTATTGATGCAACCTCCCTTTGGGAAATTCCATCCTGGACAATCGGTTCGACTTATAGCGGTTCTTCCGGTTCTCCTTTGTTTGATGAAAATAATTTTATTATTGGCGGATTAACGGGAGGTTCATCGGAATGTTCGGAAACCTCTCCGTCTTCCGATCCGAGATACCAAACAGATTATTTTTTCTCTTTAGGGAAGGGATGGGTAGCCGATAATCAATTAAAAACTTATTTAGACCCTAAAAATAAAAAAGTTGCTCAATATTCGGGAAAGGATCCGAATCAGGCAAATCCGGTTATCTATATGAAAAATGCCGACTATACGAAAGGCGATTCATTGATTACGAGTGTTCTGAATTCTCCTAATCAAGGATATGTCTTTGGAAACAGCAATTTGCAAACGCTTGAGTTTGCCGAAGAATTTAATGTAACAAATTCCGTTACCATCTTTGGAGTGTATTTGCTCATACCGGCAATGTCGGCGTTTATTTATACCGACGGAGTAACGGTTTCCGTATATACCGGCGTTTCTTCACCGGAAACAAAGGTTTATTCCACGCCTCTTGTTCCTAAATATTTAGTTTATACTTCCTCCGGTTTTGATTCAACGGATAAAACATTGACGGTTCCGACGGAAACATTTGTAGTATTTGATAAACCGGTTCCGGTGAGCGCCAAGAAATTTTTTATATCCTATTCCATCAATTATTCCACCACAGCCCAATTTTGTGTTTATAATACGAAATTTCAAAATAGTTTGCAATCCAATACGGCTTGGGTGAAAGATTCGGAAAAAGGGTGGGTTCAGGCTGCTAATTACGAAGCTGAGCCTTTGAAAACTTCATTAGCGATTCGGGCGTTAGTGCAAAACGGAATTTTTAATCCGATTGAAAAGATACCGGTTCCGGACTATACCGATTTTTATTATGATCGTTCAAGCCGGGTGTTAACGCTAAAAGAACCGGTAAATACATCCGATGCGCAAACACAAGTAGCCGTTTATTCGGTTAGCGGGCAATTATTGGAAAGAATACAAATCCAACAAGGTCAAACGACGGTTATCCTTCGTGAACGACCCAAGGGAACGGTTGGCATTGTTAAAATTACAGGTGATTATTCTTCCCGTAGTGGGAAAATTATATTTTAATTATTAATTATTAAATTCATTTATCTGCGTTATGAACAAAAGATTTTTTATTCCTGCACTCCTTTTATTAGTTATTACGGTCTTTATTGCCGCCTGTTCATCAGGACTTAAACCGTTGGCTGCTAATTACGTTAAATCTGATCCACAACCATTGGTAATGGTAGCCGGAAAAGTTCCGGTAACGATTAATGCTACTTTTCCACCCAAGTGGTTTAATAAAAATGCTACTTTGCTGGTAACTCCGGTGCTTCGCTACAGTGGAGGTGAAGCTTGGGGAACATCTTACACTTTTCAGGGAGAAAAAGTAGCCGGCAACGGACAAGTTATTTCTCAAAAGTTGGGCGGCAATGCAACCATGACTTCCAGTTTTGATTACATTCCTGCCATGCAAAGTTCAGAACTTTATCTTACTTTTACTGCTAAAGTAGGAAAAAAGGAAATCGAAATTCCTGAAATTAAAGTAGGCGATGGCGTTTTGGCAACTGCCGCTTTATTAAATGCCGGTTCGGAAATTCCGGCTACTGCTCCGGACAAATTCCAACGGATTATCAAAGAAGCTTATGATGCGGATATCATGTTCCTCATCCAGCAAGCGGAACTCCGCGCCAGCGAGTTGAAGAAATCAACTATTTCGGATTGGAAAAATACGGTTACGAATGCAACCCAAGATCCCAATCAGAAAGTAAATGTTGAAATTTCGGCTTATGCTTCTCCTGACGGCGGTTATAAATTAAATGATAAACTGGCTGAGAAACGGGAACAGAATACCAATAAATACCTCAGTCAAGAATTGAAAAAAGCGAAAGCAGACGCTCCTGTTGCTGCACGTTATACCGCTCAGGACTGGGATGGATTTAAAGAATTGGTCGAAAAATCGAATATTCAAGACAAGCAACTCATTTTGAGTGTCCTTTCGATGTATAAAGATTCCGAACAGCGGGAAAAAGAAATTAAGAATATTTCTTCCGTATTTTCGGTATTGGCCGATGAAATTCTTCCGCAACTGCGTCGTTCCCGTTTGACTGCAAATGTTGATATTATAGGGAAAAGCGATGACCAAATAACGAAAATGGCTGCATCCGACCCGAAATCGTTGACGGTTGAAGAACTATTGTATGCTGCTTCATTAGCCAATACAAATGCGGCTAAAGAAACTATTTATAAAAAAGCGGTAGAACTTTATCCGACCGATTTTCGTGCTTTCAATAACTTGGGCGCTTTTGATTTTCAAGATGGAAAAATTGCCGATGCCGAAGCTAATTTTAAGAAAGCGTTGTCTTTATCACCAAATGCTCCCGAAACAAATCTAAATTTGGGTTTAGTTGCGTTGACTAAAGGCGATGTGGCAAATGCACAACAATTTTTCGGAAAAGCTTCCGGTGTGAGCGAACTAACAAATGCAATGGGTGTTATAGCGGCTCTAAACGGAAATTACACCCAAGCAGTCGGCGCTTTTGGAAATACGGCAAGCAATAATGCCGCATTAGCACAGCTATTGACAAAAGATTACAGCAAAGCGCAAACAACTTTGAATGCCGTTGCGAATCCGAATGCGACCACTTCTTATTTGAAAGCTATTGTTGCAGCAAGAACCAATAATTTGAACGATGTTGTTTCGAACTTGTCGCAAGCAATTAAACAGGATCCGTCGCTTGCTAAAAAAGCGTCTACCGATTTGGAATTTGTAAAATACATCACCAATCCGACGTTTCTCAACCTTGTTAAATAAGGTGTAGAAAAGATAATTTTAAAAAGGAGGCTGTATCAAAAGCCTCCTTTTTCATTATAAATCTGCATTAAGCGATGAATCGGATATTCATCCATGTTGCCGGGAAGAATGGGAATGAATTCGGCAAATGATTTCGGCGCTTTTTCTATTACGACTTCATAAAAGCAGGCATACAGGATGCGGTGGGTCAAAACGTGCTTCTGATTTTTCAAAACTAAGCGGAAATCAACCGGTTCGGTTAAGGGGAAAAGCGCTTTGAAATCATCCGTATTGATTAATTCTTGCCATTCTAAAGACGTTTCGGATTCAATTCTTGGGAACTCATACAAATTTTGCCAGATTCCTTTTTCTTTCCGCTTCTTCAAATAGATATAATTGCCGGAACGAATATGAAAATAATAAAGATATATCGTTTTGATTTTTGTCTTATTTTGTTTAATCGGAAAATCGTTTACTCTACCGGAAGAGTATGCCGAACATTGGTTTTCAAAGGGGCAGGAGGAACAACCGGGCGAAATGGGAACACATTGCAGGGCGCCAAATTCCATGATTGCTTGATTAAACAGCCCCGCTTGGGATTGAGGTTGTATCAGTCCGGCTAATTCCGTAAACCGTTTTTTCCCTTTTGTCGTATCAATGGGTTCTTCTTCAGCAAAAAGGCGGGATAAAAACCGGAAGACATTTCCGTCAACTACCGGATAGGGGGCGCCGAAAGCTATTGAAGCAATTGCAGCAGCCGTATATTCACCGATTCCTTTGAGCGAAAGGATCGTTTCGTAATTGTCGGGAAATATTCCTTCGAATTTTGTTTCGATAATACGGGCGGTTGCATGTAAATTTCTTGCCCGGGAATAATAACCCAACCCTTGCCACTGTTTTAACACTTCCTGTTCGTCGGCATTGGATAAAGAACGAATATCCGGGAATCGCCCGATAAAACGATTATAATAATCCAAGCCCTGATTGACGCGTGTTTGTTGTAAAATAATCTCAGATATCCAAATCCGGTAAGGGTTGTTGATACCGCGCCATGGTAAAATTCGTTGATGAACATTGTACCATTCGATAAGTTTGTGCGCAATAAAATTTGAATTTTCCATTTCTAAGGGCAAATATACGCAGATATTTTGAACATAAAATAAAAAAAAATAAAAAAATATCGAATAAACTTTTTTAATTAAGAATATTAGCTTATATTTGCAGTTTGAAATTTATCTAACATAATAATTTAATTTATTTATAGTCATGACAAAAGCAGATATTGTGAGCGCAATTGCGAAGAGTACGGGAGTAAGCAGGACGCATGTTCTTGCTGTTGTAGAAGGCTTCATGGATGAAGTGATGAACGCCATGAATGGTGGTAAAAATGTTTATTTAAGAGGTTTTGGTTCTTTTGTAGTTAAAAAAAGGGCGGCTAAAGCGGCTCGCCACATTAAAAATGAAACCACGATTATTATTCCGGAACGTTTTGTTCCAACATTCAAACCATCTCAATATTTCAGTGAAAATCTGAGAAATAGCTTGGATGGGAAAATGTAATTTTTTGAATTTATTAATCGTAAAAAATATTTAAAATGCCGAGCGGAAAAAAAAGAAAAAGGCATAAAATGTCTACACACAAACGCAAAAAAAGACTTAGAAAGAACCGACATAAAAAGAAAAAGTAAAATAAGTTCTTTTTTGAGTGGATTGAAGTTAAAGGTTAAAGGCGCTATCAGCTATGTGCATTTAACCTTTAGCATTTAATCGCAATTTTATTCAACTAAAAAACAAAACAGGATTGTGAACAGTGAATTAGTTATTGACGTTCGACCTAACGAAATATCGATAGCCATTCTCGAAGACAAGAGATTAGTAGAATTTCAGAAAGAGGCGCGTAATATTTCGTTTTCGGTGGGTGATGTCTATCTCGGCAAAATTAAGAAATTGATGCCGGGTTTAAATGCTGCATTTGTAGATGTTGGATATAAAAAAGATGCATTTCTTCATTATCAGGATTTGGGGTTTACTTTTAACCGGATAGACAAATTCCTGAAAGCTACACTTTCCGACAAAAAGAAAGTGCCCTCTATCAACAAATTCGCTCATTTCCAAGAGACGGAAATGGGCAAAGACGGTTCAATTACCGACATCTTTAAACAAGGGGATGAAGTTTTGGTACAAATAGTCAAAGAGCCTATTTCAACCAAAGGACCTCGGTTGACTTCCGAAATTTCTTTTGCCGGTCGCTACTTGGTTGTAATCCCTTTTGGAGATAAAGTTTCCGTTTCTCAAAAGATTCAGTCCGAAGAAGAGCGTTCACGGTTAAAACAGCTTATTTTAAGTATAAAGCCCAAAAATTATGCCGTTATCGTCCGCACCTCAGCCGAAGGAAAACGAGTTGCCGAATTGGATTTGGAATTAAAGTCCTTAGTTAAACGATGGGATGACAATATGGTTAAGTTACTTAAAGCCAAAGCACCTTCCCTGATTTACGAAGAGAGCGGAAGAACCGTTGCTCTTTTAAGAGATATTTTTAATCCATCGTTTCAAAACATTCACGTCAACGACGCAGATGTGTTCAATGAAGTACGTGATTATGTCAGTCAGATTGCTCCGGAATGTGCAAAAATCGTTGAACTCTATTCCGGAGAACTCCCAATCTTTGACAATTTTGCGATAACTAAGCAAATTAAATCAAGCTTTGGTAAAACCGTTACGTTTAAGAGCGGAGCTTACCTGATTATTGAACACACCGAAGCGATGCACGTTATTGACGTAAACAGCGGAAATCGTTCCAAATCAAGTACGGGACAAGAAAATACTGCGATTGATGTAAATATGGCTGCTGCCGAAGAAATTTCCCGTCAATTACGACTTAGAGATATGGGAGGCATCATTGTGGTCGATTTCATTGATATGCGTGAAGCGGAAAACCGTCAGAAATTATTCGATTATATGCACAGTTTGATGGCTAATGATAGAGCTAAACACAACATTCTTCCAATTACTAAGTTCGGATTGCTGCAAATTACCCGCCAACGGGTTCGTCCGGTTATGGATTTCAATACGGATGAAGTTTGCCCGACTTGTTTCGGTAAAGGTGTAATTAGCCCTTCCATCTTATTTGTAGATGATTTGGGAAAAAAGATCAAAGATGTTGTAGAGATATTGAAAGTGAAGAAATTCAAATTACATTTACATCCTTATATTGCTGCATTTATTAAGCAAGGAATTTTTTCCTTGCAGTGGAAATGGAAATTGAAATATTCCATGGGAATACGCATTGTTCCTGACCAAAGTTTAGGATTTCTCGAGTATAAATTCTATGATTTGGATAAGGAAGAATTGGACTTGAATAGTGATAAGTGATAAGTGGTTAGTGGTTAATTATTTATCGCTAACCACTAACTTTTATTTTCTCTTCTCCCGCTCATCAAAATACCGGAGGTAATTGATATCGGATGAAGTAGGCGTTTGAACGACGGGAGCATCCATCCTGTTGCTATTGGCTACTTTTCTAAAAAATTGAACCCAGTTATCCGAATTTTTATCTCTTACGTATCTGAAAAAAGCAGACCATTGCGATGTGTTTTCAACTGCCGAATAAACCAGCGGATTGAATTTTTTCAATAAGCTCCAATACGATTTAAAAGATTCGGTATAATCGTCTACAACCTGAAATTGTATTCCTATTTGGGCATCCGTCAAGTTACTCAACGAATCGAGTTTGCTCACGGCGTTTTTAATAGTATACATTGAAAAAGGGTTAAAAGTTGCTTTTTGTTTAATATTATCCAAGGCTTTCAACAAGTCTTCCAAATGAGTCCGCGGATCAAGCGCCGGGGAATAATCCTCTTTCAATAAAACTTTTGCATAAGTTTCAATATCATCGTAACAATTAAGCGCCTGTTCGCGCAGTTTCCTGATATTTGCCGTATCCAACATCGTCTTGGTAAACAAATAATAAGGATTTCCCGAAAATTTTATGCCGGATTCATCGATATCGAAAACGATATTTGCATCCTTATCGGTCAAAACAAACGACGTAAACGGATCGTCGGTCGCCAATTTTTCATATATTGTCCGGTGAAGCGTTGAATCCCTAACCGGAGTGAAAGGTTGTTCGGAAGGAGCTAATATATAATTCCGTTGTTCGTCAATCGGTAAATCCCACAAGATATCGGTCAGATTCAGCAAGTCGGCTTGAAACAATCTTAAACCTAATAAATTATCTAAGAAAGCAGGATGAAATCTACATTGCGCTTCCTTATTATCGATTGTATCGCCTGATTCCGAAACTGCTACCGTATAAGGACTGTCGACAAAATAGGCGATAGGAACTAATTGCCAAACAGGCAAATCGGGAGAAAATGTTTTCGTTCCGATTTGGACTTCCAACCGATTGTCTATAAAATCCAACGAAACGGTTTCATTTTTTAGATTCTCAGCTGGAGAAGCAACCGCTTGAAAGGAGATACCTCCGATGCTTGCGTGAAAATAATAATCGCCTATCTGAGCGTTAGCCGTTATAATCCGGGCCTTCTCGTCGGGAAGCGAATCATGATATAAATCCAGAATGTTTATGGCGCTTTGACTGTAAGCGATTGAAGAATAAAAAATTAAAACTATTAAATAAAGTCTCTTGATTATTCCGGTTATTGGAAACTGTCGATTTTTTGACGTCATTGTCCTATTTTTTTATCGTAAATACTAATTCACATTTTTGACAAAAGTAATTTTTTCTTTTCAATATAAAAAATTACGTTCGGGAAGCGACCCCCAAGAATAATTTGGCCTTTGACCCATTATTAACTCCAATTTACCTCCTTGCATCAGTTCCTCATGCGTAAACCAAGCCCTGTCAAGTTTTTTCCCATTAAGTGTTGCTGACTGAATGTACTTGTTTTCCCGTGAGACATTGATAGATTCAACAGTAAATGTTTTCCCGCCTCCAATAGCTATTACCGATCGTTTGAACAACGGACTGCCTATGTCATAAACGGGACGACCGGGAGCAACCGTATAGAATCCCATAGCGCTAAGAACATACCAGGAAGACATTTCTCCGTAGTCTTCATCTCCACAATAACCCAATGGGCCATCGCCATACCATAAATCCATGATTTGACGGACTCTTCGCTGCGTCATCCAAGGTTGTCCGGCATAATTGTAAAGATAGGGGATATGCCAGGTAATTTCATTTCCATGCGAATACATTCCAATCCATCCCGTCATGTCGGGATATTGCTTTAGAAAATTGAACTTTTCATACAACGGGACATTTGTTTCAAACATTTGATTTAGTTTTGCAAGGAATTTATCTTTACCTCCCATCAGGTTAATTAATCCTTGTACATCGTGAGGAACGTACCATGTATAATTCCAGGCGTTGTTTTCGGTGTAATAATCCCTGCCTCCCTGTCCTCCCGACCAAATAGGGTCGAAAGGTTCAATCCAATCGCCTTCAGCGGTTTTGGGCCGCATAAATCCTGTAATCGTATCAAACACATTCACATAATTATGGGCTCTTTTCAAAAAATACTCATAATCATCGTTCTTTCCCAATTCCTTTGCTAAAACAGACATACACCAGTCATCGTAGCAGTTTTCCAAGGTAATGGATACCGCTTGCCTCCCAAAACCGACTTCTTTCACCCATTCCTTTTCGTTGGGACGTTTTGCAGGAAAAAAACCTTTTTCAAGATATACTTTGTCTAATTCGGTTAAACTCGAATTGCTACCGATTTCGCGGGAAAGCATGGAGGAACCGGTTGCATTCTGTTTCATGGCATTGTAGGCAGTCTCAATGTCGAAATCACGATAGCCTTTCATATAGGCATCCGTGATGGTTGCAACTTCGTGCCGGCCAATCATGTTCCGGTAACCGCCACTGTTAGCCAGCCAGCCTCCCTGTTCCTGCATTCTGACATAACTGCGCATGTAATCATTCTGTTTTTCAGGTTCCAGAAGCAAATCTAAAGGGAATAAGGAATGATGAGAACCCCAGTTGGAAGATAATTTGTAAAAAGGATGTCCATCGCTGTTATGAACAGTTTTATCAAACCGGCTAAAATATCTTCCATCTTCGGTTAAGTCAATAGCCTGACTCGCAAGCATGACGCGGTACAGAGCGCTATAGAAAACGGTTCGCTCTTTTTCCGTTCCACCTTCAATTCTAATTTTTCCCAGCGCGTCATTCCATATTTTTCTTGCATTTATTTTAATCTTTTCAAAATTCCAATCGGGAATTTCGTTTTCAAGATTTTTCTTTGCCTGTTCCATATCAATGAAAGATACTCCGGTTTTTACTAGAATTTCTTCATTTTCATTGGTTGAAAATGAGACCAATGCCCCTATAGAAGAACCTGCCTGTTCTTTCTGTTCACTTTTAATGGAATCTTTCCACGTGATAAAAGAAGAAACCGGTTTGCTGAACACAGTATAATAGTAGGCTTGTTGAATCGTATCCACCTGCTCGACAGACTCAATTATGCTATCTCCTGTAATTTTTATCCAACAATTAGTATTCATTAAAATATTCGACAGCTTGGATTCGGGAAATTTAAATTTATAAAAAGAAGCATGCGAAGTTACGGTCATTGCTGCTTCTATGTTATAACTTTCCAACAATAAGGACGAAAAATAAGGGGTTACGGCTTCAAAGTCATGGTCAAACCCTGAGGCATATTCATTGGGGACAATTTTAGCCTCTCCAATAGTTGCCATAATTCCCGGCAATGATTTTGTTGAATAGCGCGGTAAGGCACGTATGGAAAAACCTGAAACTCTATCGGCTAAATAACGGTCGGCTAATTCCGGATAAGGATTTTGTCCTATTTGAACCATTCCGTGCGGAAGCTGAACCATTGATGCGGTTGCTACTAATAAATGTCCGATAGCCCCTATGTTTGGATTCACATAATCCACAGGCTCTTTGATTTTTGCTTCATTACACGATACAAAATTCCCAATAAAAGCAATAAGCAGTAATAAATAAATAAGTTTTTTCATGATTCTATGCGCATTATTTTGTACAAAAGTAAAGAAAATAATACGGATATTTACTTTTTTTGAAGAAAAATAAGTACTCTATGCCGGCGGAAACGGATTTGCCTTTAAAAACTTGAAATAACTTTTGTCGCTTTATTAAGATTATCTAACCGGATAATGTAAACTCCCAAAGGTAGACCGGGAATTGTTACTTTATCAGGTATAATTCCAGACTGATAATTTTTCCTTCCTAAAATATCATAAACAGAAACGGATGAATTTTCACAACCGGACACTACCAATTTTCCATTCTCGGAGAAGACTTTAAAATTATCTACATCGGTCGGACAGAGCGCCATAGAACAATCTTCAGCAAAACTGAATGCTGCCGGTACGGTATTGGTGTTCGTACTCGCACCAATTCCGTTGTATTCGATTCCGCAATATTGTCCGTTTCCTTTGGCGCTATTGAAATAAATGCCATAGCGCTGGGTTCCGTTGATATCAATGTTGTTCAACACTAAATTATAAATAGATTTACTCCCGCTGCCGATAAAAATTGCATCGTTTTTGGAATCATACAAATCAATTCGATAAATCTTAATATTTTGTAAATCGTACTGTGTACTACTATTGATATGCAAAGCGCCTTGCTGGTTTCCCCATAAATCACCCCCGATGCCGGAAGTTCCGCTTTTTACGCCTCCTTTATAAACCGAAATGTCGTGAAATTCGCTGTATCCATCGGTGCTGAACGGTGCTCCTGCAAAATCGCAGGTAACTCTGACCCCGGCTTCCATCGGATCGATGATGACGCAGTTATAAGCCTGGTTCTGCTTTCCGCCGAAAAAGCCCAGACTGGAAGCGCGCCAGTTGTTTTCGGCCGTATTGTACCGGAACGTATTGTTATCGCACGAATGTCCGCCGCGCGACCAAGTTGCCATATCATCATCTCCATTATTGCGGTAACTGCAATGTTCAACGGTGGAATTCGTACAGCCGTAAGCAAGGTTGGTTCCGTCGGCATAATTATTACGGAAGCGGCAATTACTTACTTTCAAACTATCACAACCTTCTATCCAGGCGCCGCATTCGAAATGTTCCGCCCACACATTTTTAATTACCGATTGAGAACCGAAGCTCCCCTGTAATCCTTTTCCCACCTGATATTGGTCGCTGTTATTGTAATACCTTTTATTATTGATTGTATTCAGAAACAAACCGTCGATTACAACAAGATTGTTGTAAGTTTCAATTCCTCTCCGATCATAAGTGCTTTTATCGTCGGAAGAAGCGGTAAAAAATATTTCGGTGTACCACATTCCGGCGCCAATCAATTTTGTCCCATCGCCGGAAATCGTAATCCGTGAGTCCGTTTCATATTTACCCTCCGGGAGATAAATGGTTTTTCCGCCGTTGGATGCAATAAATAAATTGAGTTTCCCTTTGTCGGGAGTATACACGACTTTATTCGTATCGGAAAGAGACTCAAAACTGACTGCCGGAGGAACTTCCTCCAATTCAACAAAATCAATGGTATAGGGCGTGTCATTGTCATCGGCTTTTACCAATTTGAACAAAGCGCCCGCCGGAATTTTAGTATCCAATTTCAAATGTATTTCGTCGAAGCGCATACGGGGAAATTTATTATCGGCAGGAATGTTATCCGGATACGAGTTGCTCATGTTTTTATAAAAGTATTGCCAAGCCCAATATGAATCGAGTGTAATTGTTTGAACAAATGTATCATTCACATACAAATCGATAGCGCCTTGGGTTCCGGTTCCTTCGGCATTATCCGGAAGCGAGAAACGGACGGTCAATCCGTCGGCTGCGTCATCATTTGTCCATTGCACGTATGAATCCTTTGCAATCAATTGGACAGCCATCTGATCGGAAGCCTCGCTCCGGACTTCGGTTTGAACGAAAGTAGGCTCCAACATGACGCCATTCGTTACGCATTTTCCGGGTTCTGCTTCATATCTTTTGTAAGAACGGTCGTAATAACCTCTTTCTCGTTGATCATCGGGAAACAATACGCTTTGCGAAAACGACTTGAAGGTGGTAAGCAGCGGTAAGATAAATATCCACAGCATCGTTTTCGGCGGTATAATAATTCTATTTGACATTTTCATTTCATGAATGTTTTTACAAAAGTAGTGAAATATTACAAGAAAAAATAGAGGATGCAAAAAAAGCTTCTTAAATTTCTATATTTTCGAAAAAAAATTTGTTAGTAACGTAAATATATCTTAATTTTGCATTAATTAATATATTTTATTTATTTTTTAAATTACATTTATCATGAAGAAAATTACTTTGTTGTTTGCTACTTTATTAGTAGTCGTAATTGGTGCGAAAGCACAAACTTTAAACAATCCTAAAGACGCTGATGGGTATTACATTGTTAAATGGGATTGTAATGCAAATAATGGGCAAGGCAATTGGGCTGCGTCTAATGATTTTGAAGTGGACGAAAATTTTGTATTTGCAATCGATGTTACCGGTACTCCTTTTGAGGACTGGGTAAAGGAAACCCCAACCGCTGACGGCGCTACCCGTAGCATTGCAATTAACAAATGGTCGAATTACGGAGAAATAAACGGATTAACCAATCGCTTGAAACCGATAAGGGGAAACATTTATGGCGCTACCTGGAATATTGCGCAAATGGGAGCAAGTGGTTCAACTTTCGATGTAGAATCTGCTTTAGGTATTGATTCTATTGTTTATGTTAGCGGACAAGTATTTGGTTTTGAATATACTGCTGATAATTCGGGTGCAGGTTGGTGGATGTGGCCGGATGGAGTGCCGGAAGCTACGGCTATTGACCCGGGAACCGGTTGCATTTTCAAGACCCTTCCTTACACCGGAACTAAAACAAGCGCTGAATTTTATAATGACGACTATCCCGGATTGTTTGATACTGATTCGAGTATTGGTAGCCAAAAAGGTTATGCACCCTCTTGTGCAGTCATTGATGAGGAACAGGGTATTCGTCCGGTAACTATTGATTCTCCGGTAGTCGGACATGAATATTACAATGTGCTTGGAATCAAACTGAATAGAGAACCTGTCAGCGGATTGTTCATTGACAGAGCAACAAAGGCAGATGGCACATCAGTTGCAACTAAAGTATTAAAACCCTTGAAATAATCGGGTTGGATTTTTAACAAAGGAGGCTGTTTCAAAAGTATTTTGAGACAGCCTCCTTAACCAGCAAAACAAATGATAATTCAAATGAAGAAACAACACTTCTTTTTTCTCCTTGCTGTCATTGCTTGGTGCTGCTTTTCGGTTGACGATAGCTATGCACAGGAAACTAAAACAATCAGGGGAACAGTGACCGACATCCATAACGAAGTCATTATAGGAGCTTCAGTTACAGTGGCAGGTTCTACACTCGGAACAATTACCGGCGTCACCGGCAATTTTGAATTATCGGTTCCAATAGGCGGTACATTGACTGTTTCATACCTCGGATATACGCCCTATCAAGAAAAAGTGACCACTGCAAAAGATATTTATCCGGTTATCTTAAATGAAGATTTGAAAGCCTTGGATGAAGTTGTAGTAGTGGGTTATGGCACTCAAAAACGTTCCGATTTAACCGGTTCTATTTCTTCCATCCGAACGAATGAAATTAAAGACTTCTCTGCAAATAGCCTGAGCGATGCTATCTCCGGTATGGCTGCCGGAGTTATGGTAACAAAAAACGATGCTTCTCCAGGAAGTTCTGCCGACATCATTATCCGGGGCGCCGGATCGCTCAATGGAATGAGTCCGTTGTATGTTGTTGACGGAGTAGCGCAAGATGCGGGATTTAACTTCAATATGCGCGATGTGGAAAGTATTGAAATTCTTAAAGATGCCGGCTCTGCAGCTATTTACGGTTCACGCGCGGCAGGCGGTGTCGTTCTTATTACCACCAAAAGGGGCAAAGAAGGCGAAAAGCCGACAATTAATGCGAATGCCCGTTTCGGTATTAGAAATATTACGAGCCACATTCAATTACTAAATACTCCCGATTGGATTCGCGCCAGGGATGCTTTTGGTACAAGTAATACACTGGATGTATTGGGAGCGCAAAGCGTTGCCGATTTACCGGATACGAACTGGATGAATGTCCTGTTTGGCACCGGAATTGAACAAGAATACAATGCTTCGCTTTCTTCCGCTTCCGATAAAGTTCAATTTTTTCTATCAGGGAGTTATTTGAGTGAAAAAGGAGTATATATGGACACTAAAGCAGAACGTTATTCATTTCGTAACAATCTGGATTATAAGTTTAATTCACATATTACCATTGGTGAATCCCTTTACGGTAATACGACTAAAACCAAGCCGGCTATCAGCTCATCGATTTACAACCATACCATTCCTTTTCGCACGGTTCCGGTTGCTCCCGTTTATGATGAAGACGGGAATTTTGCAAAAACGCCTGCTTCGGTAGGCAGCGGTCCTAACTTTGCCGGTTTGGAAAATGCTTTTCATGTTTTCAATGATAATAATTATACGTTGAATGCACAAGCTTATTTAGATATCCTGTTTATTAAGGAATTAGAATTGAAAATTACGGGGTCCGGCGAATTTTACGGTTTTTCACAAAAGACTTTCACTGAATATCAGGATTTTGGACCGGTACAAGTGGGTCCTCAACAACTGAATGCATCTGGCGGGACGACTCAGAATCTAATGTTTAACTCTGTTTTAACTTTCAATAAACAATTTGGAAAACATGACTTGAAAATAATGGCAGGTACGGAAACTTGGAAAAAAGACGGATACAACTTATATGTTACGGCTTACAATTTTTCCATTCCGGTCGCCGAATCAATTTCGTTAGCTTCTGCCGGCCCCACAAAAGATGCAAGCGATAATATACCCATTGAAAGAAGAGCTTCCTTTTTCGGACGTATTAATTATAACTATTTAAGTAAATACCTTTTAACTGCTAATTTCCGCGCCGACGCTTCCGACCGTTTTATAGGTAAAAACCGGTGGGGATATTTTCCTTCCATCAATTTGGGTTGGCGAATCAGTGAAGAAAATTTTGTAAAACCTTATACTGAAAATTGGTTAGACAATGCTAAGATTCGCGGTAGCTGGGGAATTTTAGGTAACGACGGACTTCCGCAGTTTATGTATGAATCTACTTGGTCGAGCGGTATCAGCCATTCATTTAGCGAATCGTCCGTCCAACAATCCGGATATTGGTTGTCTATATTCGGTAATGGAGGGTTGAGATGGGAGCAAGTCAATCAAACCAATGCAGGGATTGATTTGATCTTTTTAAAAAACAGATTGTCTGTTACATACGATTATTATAACCGTCAAACAAAAGATATGCTCTATAGAGGTTCCTTGCCTTTATCCGGTGGGATGAGCTATTATTTCGCCAGCGATGACCCTGCAAATACCATTCCTGTTTGGTTGAATGCCGGCTTAGTGGAAAACAAAGGACATGAAATTACTATCGGCTGGACGGAAAAAAGAAAAGATTTCAATTATGCTATCAGTGCTAACGCTTCTTTCAACTCCAATTTGGTAAAACAAGTGGGTTCCGCACCGGGAGCTACCCCTATTGACAATGGATTAGATGCCTCATGGCCTTTGTTAACCCGCACGCAAGACGGTTATCCGATGAGTATGTTTTACGGATATAAAGTAATTGGTATTTTTCAAAATCAAGCGCAATTGGACGAATACAATCAGCGTGCCTTGGATGCCTGGAAAAAAGCAAATCCTGCTCAAACCAGCTTTGACCCTGTAACGGGGCAACCGCTCAATCCCGACGGCATCCCGATGGGCATTTATTATCAAAGAGAACAGACCGGAGTAGGGGACTTGATTTTTGACGATAACGGACAAGGACGGGTGACGGCTCTTTCACGTCAGTTTATAGGAAATCCCTGGCCTAAAATGATTTACGGAATAAACATTGATCTCAAATACAAAGGTTTCGATTTAAGCGCCGTATTTCAGGGAGCGACAGGATTCGACATCATGAACTTGATAAAACCCTATACTCAAATGTTTAGTTCGGATAATACCACTGCCGATATTTTCAAAACATCTTGCTTCGGAATAGGCAATACTACCGTGACCGATTTACCACGTGTAGGTTATATTGATTCCAATGGTTCGTTTATAGGAGATGGAGCAGCCAACAGAAATTATTCCACGGTATCGAGCTATTTTGTGGAAAATGGGGATTATCTGAAACTGAAAAATTTAGTAATAGGATATTCTTTGCCGAAAAATTTTGCTCGGAGAGCTGCAATGACAAACGCTCGTATTTATATGAGCGCTCAAAACGTATTTACATTAACGAAGTACACAGGGATTGACCCTGAAATCGGAGGAGGCGTTTTGATGCGTAATATTGACAATCAAAATCGCTACCTTCCGTCGCGTTTGATTTCTTTTGGTATGGATTTAACTTTTTAAATGATAAGAGAACAAGAAAATATGAAGCATACGGTAAAAAATATATGGATAGTTGTTTTATTGGGAATGACGGTCGGCTGTTCCGATTTTTTTAATATTTCAAACGAGCAAACGTTGTCGACCGACAACTTTCCGGCAACCTTAGACCAAGTGGATTTGATTTTGACTTCTTCTTATGCAGGCCCCTATAGCATAAGTATGTATGTCTTTTATTGGTTTCCGATGGGAATTTATTTATACGATCACACTTCCGATACATTTGGTTCGTATGATGAACGGGGAACGAGCATGGATAATTATACCAGTATCGACAGTCGTTACACGACTCAAATGTATGTCGATATTTCTAAGTGGGCGAATTTATCAACGACTGCATTGGAAGCCATTGCAAATTATCGTGAAAAATATGCCACAACAAATGAAAAACCGACCTTGGATTATATGCAAGGACAAGCCTTGTTCAACCGGGCTTTGGCATATTGGCATGCGCAAATATTCTTCGAAATGGATCCGGATGCCTGGGGTTTCCCCATTTTCGATAAAGTGGAAGGTACACTCGACGGAATGAAGCGCGCAAGAGCAACCGTAAAAGATACCTGGTCGTTTGTTATCAATGATCTCGAAACAGCCATTCCGTTGCTTAAAGGGCATTTTGATAATTATCGCGCCTCGGAATGGGCTGCAAAAGGTCTGTTGGCAAAAGTTTATATGCAATCGCTGTATATTTTCCCCGATAATAAGGCAAAGGCAAAAGCATTAATGGAAGATATCATAAACAACAGCGGAAAACGTTTGGTAACTCCGGACGTATATGCCGATATGTTTTACGGTAATTCTGCCAATGAATTTAATTCCGAATCTTTGTATGAATTAAGTATGGTAACCAATTGGAATCAAACGGGTCCTTGGGCGGGTTATACTACCGGAAGCGGTATGCCTATGGTCTTTGCTCCCTGGTATATGGATTTGGACATTCGCTTCAGACCTGCTGTTGAAGGACTTGTTGATCCGATAACCAAGGCTCAGGATGTTATCACTTCCAAGAAAAGTAGCGAATGGGGAAATAATTATATACACGATGCCAATATTCGCCGATTCGGTTTTCATGGCATAGGAGGAGACACCGTGCCACGACGAACATTTAATCCGGTTTTTGCGTCTAATCTGCCGCGTTCGGTGGATAACTATCCTTATTACTTGGCAGATGCGAACTATCTACAAAATTCGTTAAATTTGAAAAGCGATAAATCAAAAGTGGATCCTCGTATTTTTCTTTCTGCCGGACAACCTTATGTAGATAAATATATCGATGATAAGGGACGAATTACTTACTATGACCGTTCAAGCGAAATCAATAACCGTCCTGACTTGCTGGCTTGGCAACATCGTAAATTTACGAATACCAGAGGAGTGGAAATGGGTTTGGCTCCGTATGGCAAAAATGAGAGTAGTGATGCCAATTATCCGATTGTCCGTTTGGCAGATATTTATTTGCTGTATGCAGAAGTGGTAAAAGATGACGATCCTACGTTGGCATTGGAATACATTAACAGGGTTCACCGGCGGGCTTACGGTTATTCACCGGATGCTTCTTGCCCGTATGATTACAAAGGTCTGACCGAACGGACAAAAGCTACCGACGACGATGATCCGTTGGCTTATGATGTCCTGAAGTACGAACGTTGGGCGGAACTTTTTGCCGAAGGTCAATGGTGGTGGGATGTTCGCCGCTGGAAAATCGGCTCCTCGGAAGCTGCGTATTACAAAGTGACACGACATGGAAATATCACTTGGAAAGGAGATGAATCTTACGTACAGCCAATACCGCAGTTGGAACTCGAACGCAACGAAAATATTCAGCAATCAACCGGATATCCGGGAGTAAGGTAAATGGGAAAATGTACTTTATGGAATCATTTTTTTAAATATAAAATCTATCCGCAGTATGTAGCGGGAAAAATCTAAAAAAACAATTAACTTTGCATTTTCAAAATGTGAAATATGAAAGTGCAAAAATTCCTGACATTTATCCTGCTATGGATAGTTTCTCATTTCATTTTGTACGGACAAGCCAATGAGAATACTTTCGCCAATTTAGCTGTTGATTCCATTCCGCAAAAACAATGCTGCAAAGCCGCTCAAGTTGTCGGAATCGCTCTTCCTGCGGCAATGATTACGTATGGTATTATTTCGCTGGGAAACAATGGAATCCGGCAAATAGACTACAACGTGCACAATTCGATTGAGCA
>Ga0123354_10002290_pt1 | contig 25040 bp, 21 predicted proteins | sample TergutLab28metaG_2_FD_97872 | JGI IMG/M metagenome (GOLD analysis project Ga0123354, IMG submission 97872) | Labiotermes labralis P4 segment gut microbial communities from Petit-Saut dam, French Guiana - Lab288 P4 | ecosystem: Host-associated > Arthropoda: Insects > Digestive system > Gut ...
TGTCGTGGAAAATGTTGTATATTTGCTTGGTAAATTTTTAAGTTATTCATAATCTTGTTCAAAAATTGAAGAATTAATGGAACAACCAAATTTGGGAAAACGGATATCCGAGCTCAGGAAAGCAAAAGGTTTGACACAGGAGGAACTTGCCGAACAATGTAAAATAAGCGCAAGGACACTTCAGAGGATTGAATCTGGAGCTGTTACGCTGAGAGCTTATACTGTAAGAATTATTTATGCTGTGCTCAAAAAGGACAGTTCTTTTATGAAACTTCATTTTGAATATGTAAAAGATTTGTTTAATTTAAAAAAGAACACAATGAAAGAAGTATCAATTGTATCAGTGGCTATTTTAGCCACAGGATTGGGATTGTTTGCATTAAGCCCTGAAAGTAAAGCGCAGGCAGACATATCAAAAAAATATGTCAAAGATAATTCAAGAGGTATAGTAATACTACGCCCAAGAGGGTTGCTTGGATATGGTCAGTATTACAGAAATGACACATTCGCAAAGCTGCCGGCACGTTATCTGTCAGGCAGGGGACAGCGTAGTAAAAACATTGAAATTCAGTAGAGTAAGAAACAAAATGAATGATTATAAAGAAAACATACAAGTATTAACAAATATAGTTTTGAATAAAATTTATAAATTCTACAAAATAAAGAAATTACTAATTTTTTTACTATTGTACTATCCCATAAACGCTTATACACAAGAGGTGTCATTTGATTACTCTATAGGTTACGGCACATACCAGTTAGAGGATATAAAAAGTATACAACACTCCATGCTTAATAATTATGGACTGAAAGATGTCGACTGTTTTTCAGGTTATATCACACACTCTGTTGCATTAGGTTTTGTTACAGGTCACCACCATTTCGGAAGTAATTTTTCGTACCTTACTACCGGAGGTCGTCTTCATCGAGCCGACTATTCCGGTTCTTATACAGTGGATATGATAATGAACGGATACCGTTTAGGGGCATTTTATAGATATTATATCAAGATCGGATTTTTGCCCTTATATGTTTATTTACAATTAAGTCCGGGTGCTTTGTTTTCTAACTTGAGAATGGAAGAACGGGTAAATGTTTATTCAGAATCGGCACAGGGAACCATCAAGCTAAAAAGCGTTGGAATGTATATAGAGCCAACTATTGGCGCTACATATCGTTTTACCGATTGGTTACACTTTTCTCTGGGAGGAGGTTATGAAACAGATTTCGGAGGTACATTGAAATTATCGGGACAAAACACGCAAATAAAAGCTCGCTGGAATGGACTTCGTCTTTACGGAGGGCTTATTTTAATTATACCAACTACAAAAAAGACCACTCTATGAATAAATTAAATTTCATATTATTGTTATCAACAATATATTTGTTCTCTTCTTGCGAATATGAACCAAATGGTAATAATTTCGTAGAATTAACTCCTCCTGAGGATAATATACCGATTGCGATCTCATTGAATGGCGTTAATCTTTCCGATACAATATATGTGTATCAGAACACTTCAATTTCAATAAGAATAAATGCCCCAAAAGATTTACGACAAGCCGTAATATTATTAGATGGACAAGAATACTCAAATATGTGGAATAATTCTTTGAATTTTATTCTTTATCCCGAACAAATAAGTGAAGGCGTACATAAATTGACTGTCGATGCTACTTTCGCTTCCGGTACTGGCAGTTTAGCCGAGATGATGGGATTGGAAGGATATATGGGAGAATTGTCGTGGAATATTCGTGTTATACATGATCCACAAAACCATTTTGAAGTTGGATACCGCGTTAACAAAGAAGGATTTTTGGAAATATATTGGAAAAATGCCGTTCCTGATAATGTTATTGGAAAATATACCATACATGCAGGATTAACACAAAATACAGATATTACGATTGATGATGCAACACAAAAATTTTTCATTGATTATGGGTATGTTTGTGGATATGCGTATTACGAAGTTAGAACCTATCTAAAAGATGGAAATTCTTTTTTGCAGCGACTTTCTTTTGATACACCTACTCCCGCGATTTCTTTTGAAAATTTGGGGCTTGATAGCCTGCGTATCTATTGGGATAGACCTTTTGCTAATGGACGGTTTACACTCAGGGATAACAATGTTACTGTTACATCTGATATTAATGATACAACGATTACTATTCCTCAAATATTCGGAAGAAATAGACAATTTTCTTTAGAAATTAGACCTCAAAAAGCCGAATATGATAATTATAACAACATATACAGCACTTGGAATTCTTTTTGTCAGGGAATTATTTTGGGTCTGCCGAATTGGGAAGAATATGCATATAACGCGATAGATAACATTATATATACAAGAAGATATGACGAATTGGTCGCTTTGGATGCTACCACTTTGAAAGAAATAAACGCTGTATTGATAATAGGTAATCCATGGGGATTTGCATACGGAGGAAGAATTGCTACTGCTCCACACAATTCAACCGTTGCCGCGATGACAGGTGAAGATACTTGGATTTTTACTGATAGCAGATTTGTTAATCCAATTATTATTTCCGGATTACCCGGCGATATTAATACTCGCTTAAGTGAATTGACAAGTGATGATCGCTTTTTTGTGGTACCATTAGACTTTTCAGCACCGCAAACTTCAGGAAATTGCCAAGTTTTTAATGCCAAAACCGGTGGAAAAATATTTGACTTTTCTTTCACTCACGCCGTTATCTCTATCAATTCGCCCAATTGCGTCACCGTATCTGATAATGGTCGCTATTTTTTTGCTGCATCTGAAAGAGGGATGGAATTATTTGAAATTAGCGGAACAACAGCCAATCTGCTTTATGCCGACACAAGGCGATATACGACTGCGACGTTTGTGCCAAATCAGCCCGATAAACTATTGGTTAGAGCCGATTCCAATATCGAACTTCGACAAATGCCTGATTTCAAATTGATTCAAAAACTCGATATGTCTCCAACCGGCGCCATAATTTGTAACGTTGATCCTGCAACCGGAAATCTACTTTATCTTAAAGACGATTTCTTAAAGGTTGCTCCGGTTGATAATTTGGCAAATTTGATATTTGAAATAAGAAGTGAAGGAACATTTATTGAAAGGAGTAGTTTGCTGAACAATAAATTATTAACCTATGGGCAAGGAGGGATAGTTTTTGATATAAGTCCTTACCTGAATCACTAAATTCAAAAACACTAAAAATGCCCGAACAGATAACAAAGGGTTTAGCGTCAGTCGGGGTGTTGTCTCGTGGGACACTTCGCAGGATTTTGGAAGTTCGCCTCCCGTCCGAGCCTTTGCGAAACCCCGCCCGCACGTCAAGCTCCCAAAACGTTGTGGGCAAGCTCTTGCGTTACATCGTTCATTAAAGAATACAGTTGTAATTTTACACTGTCCACAAGAAATTATGAAAATGTTTATACAGGTTAAAACCGGTTTGCCGTCTGCGGTTGCAAATTCCGTTTCATCTTGCCCTCCATTCCGGACGAAGCTGACCCCCTAAACAGGTAAATTTGGACAAGAGTCTGATTTGTAAATAAAAAGGAGTTCAACATTGCCGGAATGGCAGGAATAAAGGCTAAGTCTGCCATTTCTTCATTCCGCATTTTTCGACCGATGGTTTATCCTGAATTGATTTCTTATCGACTCGCCGCTTAAAGTGAATTAATAAGGAACGACTAAATAATTTTAAACGAACAAATTTTTGATTTTTTCAAAAATAAAGATTACCTTTGCTCGCAAAATTTCTTCAAGTAGTTGAAGTTTTTTAATTTGTTTTCCGGTTCGCTCGGATGGTGGAATGGTAGACACGCAAGACTTAAAATCTTGTGACCATTGCGGTTGTGCGGGTTCAAGTCCCGCTCCGAGTACTGACAATAATGCTAATAGTCTATAAATTGGACTGTTAGCGTTTTTTTTATTGTGATAAATCCCCTGACAATCCCCACTTATTTCAAAATAACGAAAAAGCACACTAAAAAACCGCTGTCTCTTAGTGTGCTTGGTGAATTTAAAAACAATACCTTCCGGCATTATTTCAAAGCAAAGATATTTGATGAAAAATTCATCAAAAAACGTTGCGTGTGTTTTTGAATATTTTCAAATTATTTACAAAAACGAGACTAAACGCAATTGTATTAAAAATAAATTTTCGTACTTTTGTGCTCGAAGAATCATCTGCTTATTTATTATTTATCACGTAATGAAACGTCTATATTCAGTGATTATACTTTTCGCATTTACCGCCTATCCATTGTGGTCGTCAAACAGGGTAGACTCTGTTTTTCAAATCCTGTTTCAAGCAATGCGTGACAAAAATTTGTATATGATTGAAAAAGAGCAACGAATTAATGACGTTAAGCATTTACTTAAAACTCCTGATTTATCGGATCAGCAAATTTATTCTATCTACGATCAATTACAAAAAGAATATAATTCCTATAAAATTGATTCGTCGGCGTACTATGGCGAACAGAATCTAATGATTGCGGAAAAGCTTAAAAGTTTGGAATATGTCTATGATACTAAATTGAATTTATCCTTTTCGTATTGGTTGCAAGGTCGGTTCCTTGAAGCGCTAAATCTGTTGGATAATCTTGATCGAAAATCGTTTGACTTGTTACCGGAAAGGTTGCTTATCAGCTATTATGAATCATACAAACGTCTGTATCTTTATTATTCGTCCGATAATAAACAAAATCATTATTATGCGATTAGTAATTTATATCGAGATTCGTTATTAAACATCGTTCCTAAAGATTCGCAATCGCACCGAATACTGATGGCTGAAAAATTAACAGACGAAAACGATACCAAGGGTGCAGAACGATTGCTTCTTGAAGCTTTGCAAATTTCGAAGCCGGAAAATCGCGAATACGCCATGTTTTCCAATATATTGGCGGGAATTTATAAACAGGAAGGAAATCGAGAGATGGAGAAAAAATATTACGCCCTGTCGGCAATTTGCGATATAAAAAATGCAGTCAAGGAAAATGCTTCGATGATGGCTCTGGCTTTACTGCTTCATGAAGACGGAGATCTTGATAATGCATACAAATGCATGAGTTTCTCTTTTGAAGATGCGATATTTTGCAACGCTCGATTTCGTGCGTTTGAAATATCGAAAGTTTTTCCGATCATTGATTCCGAATATAAAGATAAAGAAGCGACACAAAAATTCCAATTGCAGAAAAACCTTGTCGTAGTTAGTTTATTGTCGTTGTTTCTGATTGCCTCCGTTATTTATGTTTACCTGCAAATGAAGCGTATAACTCGCATCCGTAAAGAATTATATCAGACAAATGTGAAACTGAATAAGTTGAATCAGGATTTACAGAAATCAAATAACCAACTTTTAGAAGTTAATCAAAAACTAACCGAAACCAATCAAGTAAAAGAAGCGTATTTAGGTAAGTTTATTGATTTGTGTTCTAACTATATCGAGAAATTAAATAATTACCGGAGAAATCTAAATAGAATAGCCAATAGCGGAAAAACGGAAGAGCTATTTAAATCGCTTAAATCATCCCGATTTATAGAGGAAGAATTAAATGATTTTTACACCAATTTCGATGAAACATTTCTACGTATTTATCCAACTTTCATTTCTGATTTTAACGCCTTATTTCCGGAAGAAGAAAAACAAGGAGTAAAACAGGGAGAATTACTAAATACCGAATTGCGATTGTACGCCTTGATTCGATTAGGGATTAATGATAGCGCTAAAATTGCCGTTTTCCTGCGCTATTCAATTACGACTATTTACACCTATCGCTCCAAATTGAAAAATAAATCTCTATTCCCGGAAAATCTGGAAGAACAGGTAATGAAAATCGGAAGCTTCAGGTTGTAAATAACTAATATGTGCTATTGAATTATTTACAAATCATCCCGTCCTCAGTTCATTTTTGTCCTACGGGCAAAAAACGATGCCCGTCAATCTGGTAACTGACGGGCATGAGTTATACAACTGACAGGCGTCGCTTTGAGTTTTTTATTTTTTCCCCGAAGCCAGCAGGAAATCGTCGATGGCTCTTTTCAATTCGCTTTTAGGTAAAGCCCCCTGACTCATTTGAGGTTGTCCGTTCATCGGGATAAACAGAATCGACGGAATGCTTCGTATTCCGAAAAGACCGGCCAATTCCTGTTCTTTGTCTGTATCAATTTTATAAATGTAGATTTTGCCGCTGTATTCGTCTGCCAATTCTTCCAATAATGGCGACACCATTCTACAGGGTCCGCACCAATCGGCATAGAAGTCGATAATGGCGGGTTTGTCGCCTAAATATTTCCACTCATTGGGCGTTGTTTCGTAATTAACTATTTTTACCAGAAAATCCGCTTTGTTTAATTTAATCGTTTTCATTTTATTTTCGTTTGTCGTAATTTCTTTTTCTTTAGTTGTATTCTGTTTCTGTTGTGCATTGCAAGACATGACAAATATGCTAAAAACAACTATTATTGCTGCATTTTTTAATAACTTGACTGTTTTTACCCATTCAACTGCTTTTTCCATTTTACTAAATTTTATTTTTATTTTTATTATTTACCTCATGTTCGTTTTTTGCGATAAAACAAATCGTTCGCAAAATTACGAATAATATTTGAGAATACCAAGAGGGAGCTCAAAAAATTGTTATTTCACAGTTTTATTTTCCTTGCCGTTTATAAATCAACCGGGCTTAATTGTCGTTTCCTCGTTGCTGTCTGAGCATTTGGCGGGCGAATTGAAGGTCGGCTTGTTGGTAACGAAAGATTTTCTCATAGGAGATTATCTTTGCAAACTTTGCGGTATATTCTTCTTCCAATTGCGCATCTTTAATTTTAGATTGTGCGATGATGTTTACGATTTCCTTATATTCGCTTTCCGTATGGTCTTTTCCTTCTTTTTCTTTTTTCGTAAACTCAAATACGGCTTTTCTGGTTTGTTGATTCAGGTCAAATTTTTTTTCCTGCAATTCATTAAACAAAGGCCAAAAAGCTTTCGCTTCGTCTGCCGTTAAATTCATGGCTTGCGTAATAAATGCTACTCGTTTTTCTTTAAATTCTTCAAATTCAGCTCTTCTCTTTTCATCGCGTTGAGCGAAAAGCGATAAATTCATGCTTGTTAATCCTAATAAAAGCAGGAAAATCCATTTTTTGTTCATGACTTACAATGATTAAATTTATTCTGAATCAGGGTCTTCCGTAAAGTTAGTCAAATAGAATGCATCGTCGTACGCCAAACGAGCCAATCCATCTTCATAATATAAGTAGTAATCATCAATATCCGACGATGATGATAATTTAAGTCCTTCCGAAGCATAATTTTTTGTGTCGAGCGAGGTTGGGGCGCTAACAAACAAACGGATCATCAACGCAATTCCTGCGAACATGGCTGCCATATAAATCCACGGACGCACACGATGCCATAAGTTTACGGTTATTGAATTTTCTCGAACAACATCAGGCAATTGCGACATAATACCATTTGTAAAGTTTTCAAAGTATCCTTCAGGCGTTTTGAAAGGATCAACCTTGGAAATATCTTTTAACAGCATTCTTTTCTTGTCCATATTTTTATTTATACTTTATCTTTACAAATTTTTGACAGTTGAGAGCGTAAAAAGTTTAATCCCTGTTAAGAAAATCTTCTATTTTTTTTACTGCATGATGATACGACGCTTTCAATGCGCCGACGGAAGTTCCCGTTATGTCGGACATTTCTTCGTAGGGTATTTCGTCGTAGTAACGCATATTAAACACCGCCCGTTGCTTATCCGGTAACGACAAAATTGCTTTTTGCAATTTCAGTTGTATGGCGTCTCCATCGAAATAATTGTCGCCTTCCAATCTTTCTATCAGGAAAACATCGGCTTCATCAATGGATATATTGTTTTGGGCATGTTGCTTATTCAAAAAAGTAATGGATTCGTTGAATGCAATTTTATACAGCCAAGTCGATAAACGGGCGTCTCCTCTGAAAAAACCGATATTTGCCCATGCTTTTAAAAAAGTGTTTTGCAGTAAATCGTTTGCATCGTCGTGCGAGAGTACCATTTTCCGGATTTGGTAGTATAATTTTTCGCTATAATAAAAAACCACTTGTTCAAATGCTTTTTTTTGCAATTCAATATCATTGCTTTGCAATTGATTAAGTATTTCCTCTTCGTTGTAAACTCTCATGCAAACATTCTATTTCCGTTGCAAAATTAACAAAAAAACGGTTCCTTACAGCAAAAAAACTGTTTTTATCATTTATTAAGAAAAGATAATGATTAATTAGAAATCTTTTTTAGTGGAGGAGTTTTACTTTTTCCTAAAAAAATAAAGCTGTATAACCCGTTCGCCATCGCGGCTATAATTGGGATATTCCTCCAATAAATTAAAACTGTAGGAAGTTTCGTATTTTTGCAACACTTTCTTAAAACTGTTGACACCGGTCAGGAAATACCCTTCGTCAGGAGATTCTTTTTCGAAATTCCGGCAATAATTATGCAAGTAAAAATTCAATCCATACATATTGGGATATTCCAATAAATTATTCATTACAAATACATTATTGTTTGTAATAGGATAATTGGCTTTGATGTCCTTTGCAATCGGGCGAACGCTGATTGCATCTTTGTAAGCCGGAAGAATCAAACCTTCCATAAGCAAAAATAAGCTTAAATAAACTCCGAATACAGCATATAAGGATTTTAAGTAAAGCTTTTTACGAAAAGAATTGAAGAGAACGTAAATTGAAAAAAACAGTATGATTAGCAGTATCTCAGAACCAAGTTGCGAAAAATGAGCCGATTGCCAAATTGTTGAAAATTGAGCTAAAGAAGCTTTATTTTTCATAAAGCTTGAAAACAGGTTCACCGGATTTATCCAATGGGTTGTTATCGTTAAAAATACAATCAGACCTGTTAAAGAAGCGATAATTCCAACTAAAACTGCAAAAATCCGGATAATTTTCGCTTTATATTCCGTCAGATACAGAATATATTGCGCGATAAAAATAGCGATAAAAGGATAAGTCGGCATCAAATAAACGCTTCTTTTGCTTATCGGCAAGGAGAAAAAAACGAAAATAACAATGGCGGCAAGCAATGCAAACAGTTTGATTTTCTCCATTTGAAGAATTGAGTTCCAGACTGATCGAATTCCTGGAAACCGTTTGTACGACAAGCCAAAGAGAGAGATAACAATCAAAATCGTCCAAGGGATAAATCCGCCGGCTAAAGAAGCCCAATTATACCACCAGCCTTTTCCATGCCCTAAATCATACAAAACGTCCAAATTGTTTATATCAAAAAAGCGACCGAAATTTTCAGCCAGCACCAAGTGGATAAAGTTTTCTCCCCCCCTTTGGTAGGCTGCGACATACCAGATAAGTGGAATAATTGATGCAGGCAACGCCAATAGAATAAGTTTTCCAGCCACTTTCCAAAAATTATACCGCAGGCACAAAAAATAAATACCGGAAACAAGCAGAGGCAATACAATTCCTACCGGTCCCTTGGTTAAAACCGCTAAACTCATGACTATGGGTATTAACCATGGAAATCCTTTCAGCTTTTTCTCTTCTTCCCAGCGAAAAAGCAGCGCCAAAACCCATACAATCAGGAATGACAGCAACATATCCACCCGGGCAGTCATTGCGGAGCGGTGGGTTTCGAAAGCGGTAAGAAGAATCAACGCCCCGAGAAAAGCTTCTTGCAATCGAAGATTCCTTCCGAAGAACATAAAAGAGCAAAGCGTTAAACCCAAGAAAGCCAAAGCCGAAGGAAGTCGGGCTGATAACGGGGTTACATTCCCTCCCGGCAACGAAAAAACAGCGGTTAACCAATGCATCAAAGGCGGTTTATACGCAATTTCATCTGCATAAACATCCGGCAAAATCCATTGATTTTTTTCAATCATCGATACGGAAACCGAAGCTTCACGCGGTTCCCCTTTCGTATAAAAATCGCCAAAACCTATCCAAAGAAAAACGCTTATTACCGTGATCGCGATTAGTAGCGCTGCAGGTTTTTCAAGATAAAAATATTGTAGAGAAGGAGGTCTCATTGTTTTTGTTATTTTGGCTGCAAATATAATTGAAAATTCATTACAAATGTTTAACTTTACCAATGATTTTAAAATATAATTATAATGTTTTCAGGAATAATAGAAGAAGCGGCTACGGTTGTCGGCTGCAAAACGGATCAAGGGAATCTGCATTTAACTTTGAAATGCTCCTTTGTCAATGAGTTACAGATTGATCAAAGCTTGGCGCACAATGGCGTTTGTTTGACGGTAATAGAACTTACGGAAGATACTTATACGGTTACGGCAATCAAAGAAACCCTCGATCGTTCCAATCTTGGCTTATTGAAAGTTGGAGATAAAGTAAATTTGGAGCGAAGTCTACTGATGAATGGACGCCTTGACGGTCATATTGTGCAAGGGCATGTAGATCAAACCGCCGTCTGCACCCAAGTGGAAGAAGCCGACGGCAGTTGGTATTATACGTTTGCGTATAAGTTTGATCATGCGATGGCACGACAAGGCTATATCACCGTTGAAAAAGGTTCGGTATGCGTTAACGGCGTTAGCTTGACTGTTTGCAATTCAAAAGACAACAGTTTTCAAGTGGCTATTATTCCCTATACCTATGAAATTACCAATTTTCACCAAATTAAACAGGGAACGGTTGTAAATTTGGAATTTGATATTATAGGGAAATACATCAGCAAAATTAGCGGATATAATTGAAATTAATTATATTCCTGCCAACTTTTGATTTGAATATCGCCTTCTTTCATTAAACAGAAAGCGTCGATGAATGCGCTTGCCAAACGGGCGTTCGTTATCAGTGGGATATTGTGATCAATCGCTCCGCGCCGGATTTTATAACCGTTGGTCAACTCGCGGCGGGTATGATTTTTGGGAATATTGATAACCAAATCAAATTGGTGTTTTGAAATCATATCCATAATATTAAGTTCCGTTTCTTCATCGGGCCATCCTACGATTTCCGCGTTTACGCCGTTTTCTTCCAGAAACTTTTTGGTGCCCGCCGTTGCATAAATAGTATATTTATTTCCCTGCAGCGTCTTGCAAGCATCCAGCAAATCGACTTTCGACTTGGAGTCGCCCGAAGAAACCATGATATTCTTTTTCGGGATGCTGTATCCGACGGCAATCATGGAAGTTAGCAACGCTTCCCCGTAATCGTCGCCGATGCAACCCACTTCGCCGGTGGACGACATATCCACGCCGAGTACAGGGTCGGCATTGTGCAGGCGGGCGAACGAAAATTGCGAGGCTTTTACTCCGATGCGGTCGATGTCAAATTCCGATTTGTCGGGTTTTTCGTAGGGAACGCCCAAGATGATGCGGGTTGCCGTTTCGATGAAATTACGTTTAAGCACTTTTGAAACAAACGGAAAACTTCGGGAAGCGCGCAAGTTGCATTCGATGACCTTCACTTCATTGTTTTTCGCTAAAAATTGGATATTAAACGGTCCGCTGATATTCAGTTCTTTGGCAATCTGACGACCGATTCTTTTGATTCTCCGCACCGTTTCGAAATAGATTTTCTGCGCGGGGAAAACTAAGGTCGCATCGCCGGAGTGAACGCCTGCAAATTCAACATGCTCGGAAATGGCGTATTCTACCACTTCGCCGTTTTTAGCGACGGCGTCAAATTCAATTTCTTTGGCATTTTGCAGGAATTGGGAAACCACGACCGGATATTCTTTCGATACTTTTTTAGCGAGCGTGAGGAAAACTTCCAAATCTTCCTCATTGTAGCAAACATTCATGGCGGCGCCCGATAACACATACGAAGGACGAACCAACACTGGATAGCCTACTTTTTTAACAAAATCGTAAATTTCATTCATGCTTGAAAGTTCTTTCCAAGCCGGCTGGTCGATTTGCAGTTGGTCGAGCATACTCGAAAATTTATGACGGTTTTCCGCCCTGTCGATGGAAAGCGGCGATGTTCCCAAAATGGGGACATTTTGACGATACAGCCGCATGGCTAAATTATTCGGGATTTGACCGCCCATGGAAAGAATCACTCCTTCAGGCGTTTCCAAATCCAGCACGTCGAGTATGCGTTCAAACGACAATTCGTCGAAATACAAACGGTCGCACATATCGTAGTCGGTTGAAACCGTTTCGGGATTGTAGTTAATCATAATGGATTTATATCCCAATTTGCGAGCCGTTTGAGTAGCATTGACCGAACACCAGTCGAACTCGACCGAACTTCCGATGCGATAAGCTCCTGATCCTAACACAACTACCGATTTTTCTTTTTTGAGGAATGAAATATCATGGTTAGCGCTTCCGTAGGTCATATACAAGTAATTCGTTAATTCCGGATGTTCCGAAGCAATGGTGTTGATGCGTTTTACGGAAGGCAGGATGGATGATTTTTTCCGCAGGTCGCGTACGCGAAGCAATTCTTTTTCGAGAGTGCCTTCGGCTTTTGCGACAAACCGGGCAATCTGAAAATCGGAAAATCCGAGCCGCTTGGCTTCTTTCAATACATCCGCCGGAATTTCTTCTATTACGTTATATTTTGAAAGGACAAGCGAATAGTCATAGATATTTTTCAATTTACTTAGAAACCAAGGGTCGATTTTAGTTAAATCGTAAATCTTTTCGATGGAATAACCTTTTTCAAAAGCGCTGGCAATCGCAAAGATGCGTAAATCGGTCGGATTAGCCAATTCTTCATCTATGTTATTGAATACCAATTCGTGATTGCCGACGAAACCGTGCATTCCCTGTCCGACCATCCGAAGTCCTTTTTGAATGATTTCTTCGAACGATTTACCGATGGACATGATTTCACCGACCGATTTCATTCCCGTACCGATTTGACGGGATACGCCGACGAATTTGGATAAATCCCAGCGCGGAATTTTCACAATCATATAATCAACCGAAGGAGCTACATAAGCAGAGTTCCGTGTATTCATTTCGCCGATTTGGTCTAACGAATAGCCCAGCGCCAATTTTGCCGCAACGAATGCTAACGGATAACCGCTTGCTTTGGAAGCCAGCGCAGAAGAGCGACTTAATCGTGCATTGATTTCAATCACACGGTAATCGTTGGTAAAAGCGTTAAATGCAAATTGGATGTTACATTCTCCCACGATGCCGATGTGGCGGACGATTTTTCTTGACAAATCTTCGAGGAAATTTATTTGCTCTTTGGAAAGCGTACAAATCGGAGCGACGACGATACTTTCGCCGGTGTGTACGCCCAACGGATCGACATTTTCCATCGGAACGACGGCAAAGCAATGATCGTTCTTATCGCGGATGACTTCAAATTCAATCTCTTTCCAGCCTTTTAGCGATTCTTCCACCAGAATCTGCTTTGAATAGGTGAAAGAGCTTTCGCACAATTCTTTAAAATCTTCCAAGTTATTGGTAATCCCGCTCCCTTGTCCTCCGAGCGCATAAGCCGAACGCACCATGATAGGAAAACCGATTTTGGTTGCCGCCGAAATCGCATCTTCCATCGTTTCGACCGCTTGACTGACCGGCGTTTTGACGTCTATTTCCTTCAGTTTCTTCACGAACAATTCGCGGTCTTCCGTTGCCATGATTGCTTCGACCGAAGTTCCAAGCACTTCCACGCCGTATTTTTTCAGCGTGCCGCTCAAGTACATTTCCGTACCGCAATTCAAAGCCGTCTGTCCGCCGAATGCCAGCAGAATACCGTCGGGATGTTCTTTTTTAATGATTTCTTCAACAAAATAAGGCGTAATCGGTAAAAAATAAACTTTATCCGCAATCCCTTCCGATGTCTGGATGGTAGCGATATTGGGATTGATTAACACTGTTGAAATGCCTTCATCCTTTAATGCTTTCAACGCCTGAGAACCCGAATAATCAAATTCGCCTGCCTGTCCGATTTTTAAAGCACCCGAACCAAGCACGATAACCTTTTTAATTTTGTTGCTTACTGACATAATTTTTATATTTTAATTTACTGTTTAATACTATTCATTTGCCATGATTTATATAACGCAAAAAAAAATGCGTTAGCTTTCGACTAACGCATTTTAATGAAACGAACAGTGAATGAAGTTTATACATTCGACATCCGGTATATATTTTATATGCATATTCATTTCATCAAGAAATTTAAGTTCAAAAATCCCGCAAAGGTAAGCTTTTTTTTGAACAGGCAAAAGAAATATTGCTTAATTTTTGTTATTTTTTGCCCGTTTCATGTATTATTTATACAATCATTAGGAATGCTTGGAATTATATCAGCAGATTTAAAAAAAAAGATTACCTTTGGACATTTTAATAATAATCACCATTCTATCATGGAAAAGTACAAGGAAAAAGTAAAGAAACTTTTTGAAAAACAGGAAGAATTATTGACTCGTGATAATAAGAAAAAGAAGGGAAACAATGGGATTTACCAGCGGTATGAAAATCCGATAATCACAGCCGAACATACGCCGCTTATCTGGCGTTACGATTTTGATCCGGTCGATAATCCCAAATTATTAGAACGTATCGGAATAAATGGAACTTTCAATGCGGGCGCTATCCAATGGAAAGGCAAGTATCTTTTAATGGTGCGGGTGGAAGGAAACGACCGGAAATCTTTCTTTGCCATAGCAGAAAGCCCGAACGGGATCGATCATTTTCGTTTTTGGGATTATCCGGTTTCCTTACCCGACGTGGATGACCCTGAAACTAATGTGTATGATATGCGACTAACAGCGCATGAAGACGGTTGGATCTATGGTTTGTTTTGCGCAGAACGGAAAGATCCGGATGCAGCGCCGGGCGATTTATCAGCGGCAACGGCTTCTTGTGGAATTGTCCGTACGAACGATTTCGTCGAATGGGAACGTTTGCCCGACTTGAAATCCAAAACTCAACAGCGCAACGTCGTTCTTCATCCCGAATTTATAAGAGATAAATATGCATTATATACCCGTCCCCAAGACGGTTTTATTGACGCAGGGTCAGGCGGCGGAATCGGGTGGGCTTTGATTAAAGACATGACCCACGCGGAAGTAAAGCGGGAAAAGATTATTAATTTCCGCCAATACCATACGATTAAGGAGGTTAAAAACGGCGAAGGACCTCCTCCGATTAAAACAGACAAAGGCTGGTTGCATTTGGCTCATGGCGTACGCGGTTGTGTGGCGGGGATGCGTTATGTGCTTTATCTGTATATGACCGATTTGAAAAATCCATCGAAAATCATTGCCGAACCGGCAGGATATTTCATGGCGCCTCAGGCGGATGAAAGGGTAGGGGATGTATCCAATGTCTTGTTTTCCAACGGCTGGATTGCCGACGACAACGGAAAAGTGTTTATCTATTACGCTTCGTCCGATACCCGGATGCATGTGGCTACTTCTACTATCGACAAACTGATGGATTATTGTTTGAATACGCCTGCCGATGGAGGACGTTCCAAAACATCCGTAGACGCCATTATTCGTTTGGTCGATAAAAATAAAGGAATTCCGACAGGTAAATGACAGTATTTTTATTCTAAAACCATAATGTTAACACTATCATCCGAATTACGCAGGGAACTATTGAACGACATTCTTCCTTATTGGATACGGAAAATGCCCGATACCGAAAACGGCGGTTTTTATGGTCGTATCGATGGCGAAGAACAGGTGCATCCTTCTGCAAGTAAAGGAATTGTTTTGAATGCCCGAATTCTTTGGACTTTTTCCGCCGCTTACCGTTTGGAAAAGAATTTGGAATACCTGAAAATGGCGGAACGCGCTTTTGATTATATTCAGGAACGGTTTATCGATAAAAAATATGGCGGCGTTTTCTGGGAACTTGATTGTAAAGGCGAGCCGTTGAACCGGAGAAAGCAAATTTACGCACAGGGATTTGCCTTATACGGGTTTTCCGAATTTTACAGGGCGACCGGTAGAGAGGAGGCGCTTGAGGCTGCAAAAGATATTTTTTGGTTACTCGAAAAACATGCGCTGGACGCCCGGTTTGGAGGATATGTCGAAGCGCTGGACGAACGTTGGCAGCGGATTGATGACATGCGGTTAAGTCCGCGCGACGAAAATGCGCCTAAGTCTATGAATACGCATTTGCATATTTTAGAACCTTATACCAATTTGCTTCGCGTATGGAAAGACCCTGCGTTGATTGAGGCGCAAACGCGGTTGATTCAAGTTTTTTACGATCATATTGTTGATCCCGAAACCAAACGCCTCAAGCTTTTTTTCGATTGGGATTGGAGCGCCACAAATGAAGATGTTTCTTATGGTCACGATATTGAAGCCTCCTGGTTGCTTTACGAAGCAGCCGAAGCATTGGGCGATTCTCAATGGATTGAAAAAATAAAAAAATTGTCCATTGGAATCATAGAAGCTTCCTGCGAAGGACTTCAACCGGATGGAAGCATGATTTATGAAAAGAAACACAATCAACCTACCGATACCGACCGGCATTGGTGGGTGCAGGCGGAAACCGTTGTCGGTTCGTACCATGCGTGGGCGCTTTCCGGAAATAAAAAATATTTGGATGTCGCTCAAAAATGTTGGGAATATGTGAAGCGGCGCCTGATAGACAGAACCAACGGCGAATGGGTCTGGAGCGTTTACGCCGATGGAACACAGAATCACAACGATGATAAAGCGGGATTTTGGAAATGTCCCTATCACAACTCCAGAATGTGCATGGAAATAATTAATAATTCATAATTTTTAATAATATGATAACTTTAAAGGATAAAGTAGGTTATGGATTTGGCGATATGTCCTCTTCCATGTTTTGGAAGATTTTTGGCATGTATGCGCCTTTCTTTTATACCGATGTTTTTGGTATTACCGCCGGTGCGGCGGGGACCATGTTTTTGGTTGCCCGTCTTTGGGATTCGTTTTATGACCTTTTTGTAGGAATTGTCGCTGACCGTACCAAAACGCGGTGGGGGCGTTACCGCCCTTATCTGCTTTGGTTTGCCATCCCCTTTACGGTGATGGGCATTTTCACTTTTTTTGTACCTGATTTCGGAAGTTCCGGCAAACTGATTTACGCCTACATCACTTATTCATTGATGATGATTGTTTATTCCACCATTAATGTTCCTTATGCATCCCTTCTGGGCGTTATGTCGTCCGACCCGAGAGAACGGAATGTGCTTTCGTCCTATCGCATGTCGTTTGCATTCATCGGCAGTTTCATTACTTTCATGTTGTTGCAGCCTTTAATTGATAATTATGCAAAGATTTTCGGCGCAGAAGAAACACAGGTGGATACCGGTACTATCAGTACATTGCCTATTGCCTGGACACTGGGCATTGCAACTATCGGGATCATTTGTGCGATGCTTTTTTTCTTCTGCTTTCGTTGGACGCGCGAACGGGTGGAACCTGTGAATGAAAATGAAAACGAAAATGTTTCCGTGAAGCAGGATTTACTCAGACTTTTTCACAATATCCCCTGGTGGATTTTAGTGGGAACCGGTTTGGCGGCATTGCTGTTCAATGCTGTGCGCGATGGCGTTGCCATCTACTATTTCCGCGATCACGTGGGAATAATTTATCAGATGCCCGGAACCGGTTGGGATATCGCTACTATCTATTTTTTGGTAGGGCAGGCGGCTAATTTGGTTGGAGTAATTGTTGCGCCATCTCTTTCATCTAAATACGGAAAGAAGCGCACCTACATGATTGCCATGGCGATTGCAGCCGTTTTGAGCGCTGTGTTTTTCTATATCCCAAATCAACTGGGTTATATCTTGATTATGCAAGTGTTGATATCCCTTTGCGCCGGTTACGTATTGCCTTTGCTTTGGAGTATGTTTGCCGATATTGTGGATCATCAGGAGTTAAAGACCGGGCGCAGGGCTTCGGGATTGATTTTCTCTTCTTCGTCTATGTCGCAAAAGTTGGGCTGGGCTTTAGGATCTGCTTTAACTCTTTGGATTTTAGCTTGGTTTAAATATGACCCGGAACTTGTCAAACAAGGCATTCAGCAAAGCGCCGGCACCATTTTCGGCGAACGCATGATGTTCACTTTATTGCCGGCTGTTTGTTGTTTGATAGCATTTTTCGGCATGATGTTCTATCCCCTTTCCGATGAGAAAGTGAAAGAAAACGCCTTGGAATTAGACAGGAAACGTGCTGAGAAAGAATAAATAAAAATAAAAGGTAAATGGAAGAAGCAGGGTTAATCCCTGCTTACTTTCTTCACCCAGCCGGAACTTCCTTTCACAATCATAACGGTACTTTTCAATTTATCTATCGGATAGCTTGCTTTACCTGCCGGTTTCCGGAGATTGTACAGCAATATTCCACTCATCGAATAAATCTTAATTGTTTCGGCGTCCGGACTGTCGATGTGCAATTGGTCGTTGACCATGTAAGCGGAAGTTTTCCAAGGCAAGTCTGTAATTTTTGTATGTGAATTATTTACAGTGATTTCTTCCTGAATTTCGTTTTCGGTGATATTTGTACCGTTTTCGAAATCAAAAGACAGATTTTGAATAATTGCTTCGTATGTTCCTTGCGGGAGGGTTTCACTAACCGTATAGCCGATTTCTATTATTCGACTGTAAGCCGCAACCGTAGCGTTTGGCGAGGCAATGGGCGTTATAGTGAAAGTCCAGCTTTCGTCAGTTTTTTGTTCAACGGATAAGTTTAATTGGGAAGCCAAATCGTCTGCCAGTTTGGTAGCCGTTGAGTCTAATTGTATGCCGGTCGGCAGTAGCAGTTGGAAAGAACCGGAAAACAATACGTCGGCAGGCGTCGTCAGGGATAATACAAATGCCCCCTTTCCATTATCGCTTACATCTGTTTTGTCGATGCTGATATCGCCGGTAACAGTCTGCTTCGCCGGACTGATAGCATAAAGATATCCGTATAAAGCCGTTTTTCCACGCATAACCTGTTGAGGCGTATATTCATTGGCTGCATACACGTAACGGGTATTGTAGTAGAGTTCTCCATAAGGCCAACTACCGACGGCGGGATAATTTTTACTTGTCATCCAGGTAGGGCATCCCATAATTAATCCGCCCCAATCGTATTGATTCATGTAAGGCGTATGTCCCGGATGCACGCCGGGCGTTCCATCGTTCCATCCTGAGGTATACATATTTTCAACGCTTTTCTTATTCGCTAAATTGGTTGTCGCCGTAGTCATGTTGATCATGTTTAAAGGGTTTCGTCCGAGCGAGAAATCGGCTTCGAGGATCAATGCGTTTTCAAACAGGGTTTTGTCGGCGCTTCCTTTATCGGATATAGCGTGGGCGACAATGGTTCGTTCATTATTAATGGTAGTAATAAACCATCCGGTATCATTATCGGTTGAACGGCGTGAAGGGCGGGTATTCGAATAATTTGTTTCTTTTGATTTTGCTTCGCTGATAATCGAACTTTTCATGTTGTTATAAAGCGTCGGAAAATTTACTTTCCGGTTAGTGAAAAGATAAGCAGCTACAGCATAAAGCTCATTATATGAATTAATATTACAAATCGTTGAAGACGCTGATTTGCAATTACTGTACATATTCAAATCATTTTCATACATAGTTTCACCCGTTAAATTATAGAGGAAAGCAGCCGCTGTGATTCGGAAATCTTTACCGGTCATTTTCATATTTCCTACGTCTTGGTTTTTGGTAAGCATTTGATCGGGCAATTTACTTGCATAAGTATAAGCGGCTATAGCGCTATCGCGATATTCCGCCATTAATTCGGCATGTCCGGAAATACGGAAACAATCGGCTAACATGGCAGCATTGGCAGCATTCGCCCATGCGGCGACAGCATCCGTGCCGGCTTGATAAAAGGTAGGATTAGTATTTTGATTGACAGGATTATTCAGTCCGTGGCTATATCCCATTCCATCGCGAAGCCGCAACCAGAAATCAACTTCATAACGGGCTTCATCAATAATGTCGGGAATGCCGTTTCCGCTTTCCGCGATGCCCAGATTGTCATCCGAAAGCGCTCCGTTTGTGATGAAATAAGGTAACAACATATCATAAATATTAGACACATGACCCAAATGACGATCCCAATCAAAGGCGTCGGCGTGTCCTCCCCAAGCGTTCGGATTGGTCGGATTTCCGGGTTTCAGGTAGTTTGCCCATGTTGAAGTATTATCCCACGGATCGCCATTTGCGCTTATTTTTGACCAATCGGCGTCATAAGGCGTTATCGTTGTTATATAAACCTTGCAATTTACAGGATCTTTTTCCGGTATGAAAAGCGGGTGGCGCGGTATGGGAACGACGTCGGTATTGCCTTCACCGACACGCATATAGTAGTAACCTCGCGTTGAAACTTTAAATGGCTCGCAGTAAATATTGTCGCTGATGGTAAAATCGTCGCTGCATCCAATGTCTTCAACAGCTAACCGGTAAGTTCCCTGTTTTTTAAATCCCGTGAAATCAGCTTTCCATACATTGGCTTGGAGCATTTGGTGATTGTTGCTTGTTTCTCCGGCGGCGGCTTTCCACAAGGAAAGCGTATTTACTTCCTGGCTCTCTTGAGTAGCCGTATTATAGATGTAGATTTTTTTGCCGGCAAAAGAGGAATAATCGCGAGAGTTCCCATCGCCCATCCATTCGTAAACATCTGCCGATTTAATGCTGTTTGCCGTCGAGTAGCCCACAATATTTACTTTAACCGCTTCGCTTCGGCTGTTGAAAATGTCAAAAGTAAGCGTTTTTGTCGTAAGGTCGCTATTAATATCTGAAGGTATATGAATCGTATAGCTTTTTCCCTGCTCCAAGGATTGGGGTAACTTTAGAAAAAGCGTATGCTCGTAAGCCCAGTCGTAATTATAATCATTATTTGCGGTTGACCATGCCATTTGAGCCATACAGCAGAGCTTTGATTTCCGGTAAACGCTGGAAGGTGAAATGCCTTGAGAACCAAAATTCTGATCATCGTTTGAAGATATTTTCCAATTACCGGCGGTTGCGGCGTTAGCGGTATTTAGCGCTGAACCATAAGTGGTTAAACTATTTGCTGATGCACATTGAACGTAGAGCCCGCATCCGGAAGAAGCGCCTTCGGTAAAAGAAACGTCTCCATCGTGAAAATAAAGCATAATGTAGTCTTTATCTAAAATGCTTGCAGATACGAGTTTTGAGGCAAATGTTACGGTAGCCGTCGAAAACGACAGAACGACCATGATGAATAATTTTAATGTTTTCATTTTGAAAAAATATTTCAATTAATAATAGTATATTGAGTTCCATATCCGGTTACTCTATATGATTTTAGATAATATTTGGTGCCTGATTGAGGAGCGCCGGTTCCGGTTGCAATAGTAAAGACGGCGCCGCATTTCGGACAAGTAGCGGTAATTCCCGATTTGTCGGGAACGACTCGTATGTCGCGTTGACTCTCCACGGGACAAGCCAAATCGTAGGCAAAGAGATTAACCGGATTATCACCCATTCCATTGATAACCAGAACGCCTCCAAATCCCAATCTGTCGGAAGCCAATCGGGGTTTTGTAAATTCCTTGTATGCTAATTGCGCATTCAATTCATAATCCATAGTTGCTAAATTAAGTCCTATATTCACAGTAAAATCAGGAATGGAAGTGTAGTAATCTTTTCCGCATGAAAAAGCGATACTTGCAAATAATAAAAGGAATAGAATTCGTTTCATATTTTTTTTTAATATTTTGATTCTTCTTCTGTAATCAATATTTTTCCCTATTGTTTCTGTGTCGGGATACTATTATTCTTATTTTATTCCGAACAAAAATAAATAAAAATGTCGGTACTTCAAAATTATGTATTATTTTCGCGTATGCGAAAGATTATCCACATAGACATGGACGCCTTCTATGCTTCTGTTGAACAGCGTGATAATGAGGCGCTACGAGGAAAGCCGGTCGCTGTCGGCTATCCCGAAGCAAGGGGTGTTGTCGCTACGGCAAGTTACGAAGCGCGCAAATTTGGCGTCCATTCGGCAATGCCTTCGTTAACAGCCAAAACCAAATGTCCAGGTTTGATTTTCGTCTTGCCTCGATTCGATGTGTATCATGCTGTTTCCGAACAAATCAGGGAAATATTTTTAGAATATACCGATTTGGTTGAACCGTTATCATTAGACGAGGCGTTTTTGGATGTGACCGTCAATCACAAGAATAATCCATCTGCCGGATTGATTGCAAAAGAAATACAACGAAAAATATTTGAGAAGACCGGATTAACAGCATCTGCCGGAGTATCCGTCAATAAACTTCTTGCAAAAATCGCTTCCGATTATAAAAAGCCGAATGGGTTTTTTGTTATTCCTCCGGAAGAAGTCGAGCCGTTTGTTGAACATTTACCTATCGGACAGTTTTATGGCGTAGGGAAAGTAACCGTACAAAAGATGTATGAAAATCTCATTTTTACAGGCTACGATTTGAAACAGCGTTCGGAAACGGAGCTTGTCCGTTTGTTTGGAAAACAGGGTCATACGCTTTATCTCAATGCCCGTGGAGTTGATATGCGCGAAGTGGAACCGAATCGTATCATAAAATCTGTCAGTTCGGAAACTACTTTTCTAAAGGATAAAAACGATCGAATCCTGCTAAGCGTCGAATTGTATCATTTGGCGAAAGAAGTGGCGGAACGGATGAAAGAGGAAAATTTCTATGGCAAAACATTTACGATTAAAGTGAAATACGCCGATTTCCAAACCATCACCCGAAGTAAAACCTTATTGCAAAAAATGACCGATTTTCAGCAATATTGGCCTGTTGTCAGGGAAACGATGAAGCAAATTGAATTAGTGAAACCGGTACGCTTGTTGGGTTTTGGAATCAGTAATGCAGTTGAAGAAACGCCAACGAAATATACGCAATTGGAATTGAAGCTGTTTTAATCGCCTTCTACTTTTCAAAATTTCCGGTAACAAAATAAACGGGCTTCGAACAATCGCTTTCATTGTGGTAACGATCGTAAGCAGTTACTACATAATAATATCCAGACTCAATACTATTGTCGATCGGTAGCTGAAAACAATTATCCGTTAATCGTACCGCAACTAAATTCTCCGGATTTTGGATATCTACAGGAAAAATTGCGGATCGATATATATTATAGAAAAGCGCTTGATTATTTTTTTCGGTCACTTTATCCCAATCCAAATGCAGAAAAGAATCGACCGGGCGTGCTGAAAGGCAGGGTGGAGGAGCGGGAATCGTCCGGCTCAACCAAGTCAAAGGAGGCAGTAATGCCGGGGTTGGGTAAAAACGGGAACGAAGCTCATTTTCAAACCCGTTTGAATTATCCAGCACGTGGGCTGTCCGAAAAAAGGCATTGCCTTGAGCTTTTGCTTTTCTTGAAAAGTTTATTTGATCATATATAACCGACGCTTCCCAACGGGATTCTCTTTGATCCATCTGAAAAGCTCCCAGACCAGGCACGATAATCCGCCCGCTGTTTTTGGATACCCAATCTTCTACAAAAGGATAAAACAATGCGCCGGAATAATAATTCATCGGAACAATAAAGTCGTGCTTTCCTTTTGATAGCCAATCGACAGGATCTTGATAAACAGAATAATACGCTGTCCAATGCCGCCGGTTGTCTCCCGGAATTTTTTTGTACATTCCTACCACCGAACTGCTTACCTGCACCCATGGTTTCAACGATTTTACAGTATCATAAATGGCATAAACCAAACGGTTAATATTTTCTCTCCGCCAATCTTCTTTGTTTTTTCCTCTCCCGTAGAGTTGATAGGTATCTCCATCCGGAAATTCGGCGGAAGCTTCGGGATAACGGATATAATCCAAATGAATTCCGTCGACGTCGTAATTTGAAACAATTTCTTTAATGAGCGAAAGAATATAGGTATTTGTTTGCGGATTGCCCGGGTCGAGATATGCGTTTTTCTTAAATATTTTTATAAGATGATTGCGATTTAATTTTTTTTTATTCGCTTTTTCCGACCCCATGGGATAAACTACAAACCACGCATGACATTCGATTCCTCGCCGGCGGCAAGCTTCAATCGCATACGACAAAGGATCATAATCCGTTGTTGCATAGATTGATTTGACGTATTCACTGCGCGGCTCTATCTTGGAAGGATAAATAACATCTCCCCGTATACGGGTCTGAAGAAAAACCAGATTAATGTGCATTTCCTGCAATCGATCCAGAATCCGGTTCAACTCGTTTTTTTGTTGCGCAATATCTCTTTCATTTTGAAAAGGTTTCTCAGGCCAATCCAAACCGTAGTTAACCGTTAACCAAACCGCCCGAATTTCTACCTTCGGCTGCGCCTGTAATAATTGGCATATACAGAAAAATAAAAGAATATGTAAGGGTCTCATGAATTATATGCTTTCTCTGAAAATCAGGATCCGTCGCTTGTCGTTAATTTTTCGCCCGCAAAAATACAAAATTTTTTATTATGAATCATCGTCGACAGACGCGTCTTATTTTGAAATATTCTCCTTTCTTGATATATGATATTTTGTTTCTTTACGATTGATATAACTTTTTTTCGACAATTCAAGAAAAATCTGGAACGGCAGGAAACAAAAAAATACTACTCCATGTATTTGTTTTCGTTAAAATAATTTTTTTATAATTTATGAAGTTCTAAAAACGCACAACAAGAGGATGTAAATTACAGATTTGCTATAAATGATTTTGTAAATACATAGAAGCAGATTGTGTTTATTTCCAAAAAATGATTACTCAAAATGTATTTTTTTCATTTTTTTATAGTAGCTTGGCGATCAATATTCGTTTTATTTATTTTTTTTTTGTCTTGTGAGCCCAAGCCATATATCCTATTTTTGTAGACAAATGCTTACATATTGTTATAAAAAGTGATTAAAAATTAAAAAAAACAAAAAAAATAGTGATCTTATGAAACACGTAAAACAAACTTTAATGAAAAAAACAATCTTTTTGTTGTTATTTTCTTTTGTCGTAATCATTCATGCGTTTGCTCAGCAAGCATGTAATTCCGGAACGGATTTTTATGTCGCATTCGGAAAAAACAACCAAATAACCACTATTGATAATACTCTTAATGTTGAATTGATATTACGGATAGGCGCTCTTAAA
>Ga0123354_10002295_pt1 | contig 25026 bp, 25 predicted proteins | sample TergutLab28metaG_2_FD_97872 | JGI IMG/M metagenome (GOLD analysis project Ga0123354, IMG submission 97872) | Labiotermes labralis P4 segment gut microbial communities from Petit-Saut dam, French Guiana - Lab288 P4 | ecosystem: Host-associated > Arthropoda: Insects > Digestive system > Gut ...
ATGGTGTGTTTGTTTTTGCTGGTTGGGATGTTGTTTTTTCTGGTGGTTCTTCTGTGTTGGGTGTTATTGGTTATGAGATTCCTGTTGGTTCTTATGGTGATGTTACTTTGACGGCTACTTGGGATTCTGTGGTGCATAATTATTCTATTTCTTATGTGTTGAATGGTGGGGTCGATGTGGCTGGTAACCCCTCTTTGTATACTCTGCAGAGTTTACCGCTTGCTATTGTTGACCCGACAAGAGCGGGTTATGTCTTCTTGGGTTGGACGGTGCAATATAGTACTGGCCAAACTGTTGATATCATACGGGATTTTAGTGTTCCAGCAGGTACGGTTGGTGATATTGTTTTGATTGCTAATTGGCTCAAAGAGGTTCCTGTGGAACAATTCACTGTTACCTACAATGGTAATGGTCACACAAGCGGAACTGAACCCATAGACAGTAACAGTCCTTATAGCAGTGGAGGTCAGGTGACTGTGTTAGGTCCAAATAGTTTGAGTCGCACTGGCTATACTTTCCTTGGCTGGGCCACAAGTTCTGATGCCAACACTCTCGAGTGCCTTGTTGATTCAACCTTTACCATAGCTGATAATGTAGTGTTGTATGCGGTATGGGAACAAAATGTTCGATATAGTGTGAGTTATCAGCCGGGTACACAGGGTACCTTTTATGAACAAATCACTGATAATCTCTCCTATGGTGATCTTACTCCCGAAGCACCTGAAGTGACCAATGTAACTGGTTGGATATTTGCCGGATGGTCCCCAGTACCAAATACAACTGTTACCGGTAATGCGGTTTATGTGGCCCAATGGGACCGCGAGATGCTTAGAGTGTGGTTTGTGGATTGGAATGGACAAATTTTAAAATCTGAACTTGTCCCCTATGGAGACACAGCATCTGCACCTTCTAATCCATACCGAGCGGGCTATACTTTTACCGGCTGGAGTCACAGCTTTTCTAATGTAGTCTTTAGCATGACTGTTACAGCACAATACCGATTAATAGGCTCAGTGACACCCACACCAACGGTGAAGCCGTCTCCAACCGCTACACCCCCGGTGACTGTGACGCCTTCTCCAACGGCTCCGGTGACTGTGACGCCTTCTCCAACGCCACCTATTAGTAGCGATGGGAATTGGGCTTTTGTAAATTTGTTGCTAAGTGCCAGCGGTGCTATACTGGCTGGTTTGGGCATTTTTTGGGTACTGTTGCGAAAAACTGATACACAACAACAGCAACCGCACCAAACTATGTGGTTAGTTGCGGTATTTGTTTTGGGTGTAGTGGGGCTTGCGGTATTTCTGTTTACCTCGGACCTGAGTCAGCCAATGATAATGATAAATAATTGGACCGCTCTAGAAGCTGTTATCTTTATAGTGCAAATTGTCTGTCTCGCATTGGCATTTAAACCCAAAAAAGTTGCCGTCAATTAAGAAAAATTATGCTTTCGCTCGCCCTTTCCCAAAAATTGCTTGGGGGGGGAATCTCTATTTTGTAGGTTACGGGTTATGTTATGGGCCTGCATAGTGGGTATCTGAGTTATAACTCTCTCTGGTTCAGTTTGATGATCACAGTCGGCGGGGTATCAACAGTTTTCTCTATGTTTAGAAGGGCGTAAAGAGCATCTGTTGTGAGGATGTACGCTTTAGGTTATCCATTTGGTTTTTACGTTAAGCATTTTATAGTGTGGGTCATCTGTTAGGACGTATTCAGCGTCGCCGCTTTTTACATATGACGCAACTAAGGCATCTGTAATGGGAACGTTATGGTGAGTTAGTAGCAGTTCTCCGGCAATGAGTGCCTGTTTTTCGCCTAATTCTACAATTTCTAATCCTTTTTCTTTTAAAGCTCTTAACCGGTTTTTTGCGGCTTCTTTGTCTATTTTTGTGCCTGCCCCTTCTATGAACTCTGTCAGAACGATTGTTGGTGCAAAAAGATGCTTTCGGAGTTCGTGTTCAAAAAACAGCCTTGTTTTTGTGCTTTCTTGGATTGTTGGGAATTCTAAATGGATTAACCTTCGTGTGTCGGTTATGCTTGTCAACGGCATCTTAGCCTTAATGCATCAAGTTCATCGAGGAGTTTTTTTTGTTCGTCTTCACTTACAGGTTCGCGTGGTTCTAGAGGTGGTAACGGTTTGAGTGTAATCTGCATGTTTTCTGCGGTGATTTCCAAAATGGTGCCTTCTTCAATTCCAAGTTCCTTTCTGAGTTGCTGGGGGATGGTAACTTGGCCTTTGTGTTTAACTCTGACGTGGGACAACTTTGTCATAGTTAGACTTCATATAGTATGACTTAAAAGTTTTTTGTACGCAAATCCTGTCTTATGGAAACTATTTTAATTGTTTGTTATGTTCTGTTTAACATTATTTAGTGCTTTATCGTCAGTTGTGTTGTTTTCTGCTTTCGTTTTGCGGATAAACAATTGATTGAAGTTTTGCTATGTTAGGGTGATATTGTGTTATGTGTTTTTATTATACTGATTAATTAGTTGCCAGACCCCGTAAATCGATTCTGTGATAACTTTACCTGTTGATCTAGTCTTCTAATTTTTTAACTGCCTGTTCAGCAAATGGTTGAAGTGCATTTAAAAATTCTTAAAAATTTATTTGTGGGTTGAATATGCATACTAATACATGTAAAAAAGTATCTGAACGTAAATTTATCGTGCGATTTTCAAATTTTTTTGTTAAGTATAGTTGTAAAGCAAAAGCGTGGTTTAGACGAATCTGTACAATTGTAAATCCTAAAAAGCTTCTGGAGCGTTAAACCGTTGATATTACCGTCGTCTTCTCTACCGCTTTTTGGTTTTTTGGATCTTGACGTATTCTTTGTGATCCTTTTGTTGGTTCCTGCTACTTTGTTGGTTCACCTGTTTTTGCCTCTTGTTCGATCTGAGGGTCCTGAGGAGCAGGCCAGAGCTCAAAAAGTTTTAGTGGGTTGTATCATTGCGGGTGTGCTTATGGCGGTTGCTAAACCCATAGCCTTTTGGGTCACTGGCTGGAATGCAACCCAGCAGCAAGGTCTGCCAACTGAGTTGCTCAGTGCAGTTGACAATCTCTTGCAGTTATTGATGTATATTGGCGTCGTAGTCGTCATTGCGGGTATAATCTATGGTGGAATACAGCTCAGTCACATCAACTCCAACAAACCAATAACAACTCAACCAATCAACCCTAACGGGTCAAAAAGATGTTGCTCCAAGGACTACTGATCCAAATAGTAGTCATCCCCGCCTTTTTGTTCCTCTCAGTTTTTCTCCCCCAAACCCAAGCCCTATTTATCCCCATCTGGCTTGCTTGCTTGTTCTTTGACCTATCCTCAACCTGCCAGTTTTATCTAGAGGACCCCAACAAATTCCAAATAAACGAACGCAATAAACTCTTTAGCGGTCTCACAGAAAAATTTGGTTTTAAAAAAGCGGCGCTTATCTTTCCAATAGCTATCGAGATCCCGCTGTTGATGTTTTTTGCTCTGATACCTCTGCAGATCCTCCAGTTCTATCTGTTCTCCAACACATCACACAATATCGTGGCCTGTATCACCGCAAGCTTTGGTATATCTGCCATCGGCCATCTTCAAGCAGCCACCAAAAATACTCTGCGTAGCCGCCAATGACATAGTTAGGTCAAAACACAGAACTAACACATGTGTTTTGCCAAAACTATGTCATCATCTCAAAATGTATTTTCTTCGGCCATCATATTTTCCAACTCGTGTCCGCTCAAAGTTATGTTTTTTTAGCATCCGACCCAGTTTTGTGTTGTTCCAGTGCTTCTCAAATTCTGCTCTGTTAGCAAATCTCTGCCTTGTTTGTTGCCATAGCTCTTCGCGAATTTGTCTAGTTGTAACTTGGTTAGTACCCATGGCTCGAAGTTGAGTTAATGTTTCTTCTAATTCTTGGTTGTCTTTTTTTGAGCTTGTTTTTTGATATTGTTGTAGTTTTTCTGCCCTAGATCGTCCAGGCGAGGTTAGACTGTAAAAATTGTATCCATAACCTCTTGGATCTGATATGGCGGTGTCTTGTTGGGCGATCAACATGGGTTTGATGAAACCTCTTTTTGTTAGGCGACCGATTGCTTCTCTGAACTTTTTTTCTTCTTGAAATGCACGCTGATATTTCTTTGAGAGTCCACAGTTATAGTTTATTTCAAATTCTTTGTAGACATCAAGCCAAATGGGATTGGGTTTCCCTTGGGGTTCATCACTTCGTAGCATCAATAAAAGCAGACTTTTTTCTCGTCTGCCCAGCCTGTTAGCTGAACCATGTGACTTCTCTTGTGTTCGCATCCAAGATGCCTTCTCTTGGGGGTTTGCATCGTCTACAGAAAATCTGTTTAGTATCCTGCTCATCGTAGTCTATAATAAATTCCTGATCTGACGCACATTTTTTACAATGCACCTGAAACACACGTGGTTTGAGGTCTATATGTTCAAACAACAAATTTTGTTTCTGTATAACAACTGTGAAGTTTTTGAAATTAACGCGGTAATGATGCCCGCATTCACAGTTATAACTAAGCTCTATTAGCCGGGCATGTTGCCATTGGGCTTCTCCTCCATCTGATGTTTGTCCTGTATTTGCATCTGTTCTCGATAGGGGATTGTTTAGGGTTAGTTCCCATCTATTGTTTGGGTCCAAATTTGTTGGTATGTTTGTTTGTATGTTGTGATCTTGTTCTGTGTGTGCATCCAGTCTATGGGCAGTTAGATCTGACAGCAGGGGGTTGGTAGCTTTTTCTGGGTAGTACTTTAGGTTTTGATTATGGTGTGTTGTTTGATTTTTTGCCAGTATAGGGTTTAAAATCTGCAACAGTGCCTGAGATGCTACGGGTGTTTTGAATTTTTCCACTAAACTTTCTTGTTGCGAGGCAGGGAACAGGGAAAGCAAATACAGTTGTTCTAATGTAATTTCAGGGTATTTTTTTAGGGCCTCTTCAAGTGTTAGGCGGGCTTCAAAAATCAAATTTTCAAGTGAGAGCAACCACTCTATCTCTTTGTTTGAAAGTGCATTTTGATATGCTTCTTTTAGGTTTATCCCTGTGTCTTGATCTTTTTTTACTATGTCGTAGAGTTTAAACCAGTTTAGGTGTCCTCTCCATCGATTATAGCTGACACAGAGGGTCCTTGTTTGTATGTCATCGGCTTCGCGTTCGATGGCGTTTATGGTTTCCCAGTTGAGTTCTTTTGCAATCGTCCAGCGTTGTTCTCCATCAACCAGCTCATAGCTATCCTTTATTTTTCGTACTACCACTGGCGGGGTCTTTTCTGGGCCGTCTTCGCTCATTCTTTGTTTGAGTTTCTGTTTCTCTTGATCACCTAAAACGTTACAGTTCCAGGGGTTTGCCCTGATTTGGGTTAGTCTAAGTTGTAGCATAGGCATTTCTCTCAAAGAGGCAGGTGCTAAATTTGATGGCGGCCCATTCTTTGGGCAGGGTGGTTGTGTAGTGTGTGTAGGTTTCTGATAGTTTTGATAGGCGGCCTGTTCCGGTGTTTGCTATTTGGGCAAGGATTTTTTTGTGTAGTTGGTTTGCCAGCAGGTTGTCGGCGGCTAGGAGTGCTGAGGCGGCGACTAGGCTTGTTTTTCGGTTTGTTATAATGCCGGGGTTGGTTTGAACAATTTGGATTGCGTAGCCGCTGATTTTGTTTGCGTAGGCGCTGTTGATGATGTGGTTATTTTCGAGTTTGGCTGCTATTTGGTTGATGTGGCCTGTGACAAGAATGGTGTTGGGAATTCGGTTTTCGTTTTTTATAAATTGGCCGATGCGTTGTTCAATTTTCATTAGATTTTTGATTTTGAGAAAAGGCTGGAGTTTTTTGATGTATTGGTCTGCACTTAGGGGGTAGTTGGTGCGTTTTATGGCTGTCCATATCGCCCAGGTGGTCAGCTCAGTTCGTGTTAAACGGATTTTGCGGGTGTTTGGTTGCTGTTGTTGTTTTTTTATTTGGCGGCGGATTTTTCGTACATAGTTAATTGCCAGTGGTTCTAGGTTGTGGGGGAGTTCTAGTTTTTGGATTATTCGGTTGATGTCATGGGCGGTGCTGAGTTCAAGGTGGTGTGCGGCTTCTGTTTCGGTGCCTACTGCGGTACTGGTGTATACTATGGGGTTGGTGGGTTCTGTTTTGGGTATGCGTTCTGTCGGCGGGGCGAATTCGGTGTTGCCCAATACTAATCCGCAGGTTATGCATACTCTTTCTCCATTTGTATTATCGTCTCTGATGTTTTTGCTGCCGCATTCGATGCATTTTTCAAATTCGCTCACTGCAGACCTCCTTTGAGCCGATACTGATGATGTTTTTGTTGGTTGTATGGTTGGGGGTTATTTGGTTTGGCGGGGTTGGGTTGCTGTGGTTTTTGGGCAGGGTTTTTGTTTGGGTTTGGGGTTTCATGTGGTTGTTGTTCTCCGGTTTTAGTTTGGGGTGGTTGGGGTTATGTTTGGCTGGGGGATGGTGGGTGGTTGGGTTTTGGGGATGTGTGTTTTTCGTTGTTTTATTTCTTTGTATGTGAGTTGCATTGCGTATCGAATTGCTTCGCTGCGGGAGGTGTGGGTGTTTTTGGTTGCGGTGTCGAATTGTTGTAGAAAGGTTTTGGGGACAAGGAGCCATATTTTTGATAAGTCCATGGTTTTTTGTTTATTCTTCAACTCTCTCACACTCTCATATGATATGTGATATTTCATATAATAATAAAGATATAAACACACATACTACTGGCAATAATGTATTGAATATACCATTATATGATCAAAAAGAAAAAAAACAAATATTGTCTCAAACTATCATGCGACAAACCCCCAACCCAGCAATTAAAACCTGGCGTCTTCTGCAAAACACCAACACTAAGCGATACAAACCAAATGCCTGCCAATAATATGTCCTCAAAGTTTGTCTCATCAAAAAACAAACTCTCAAGCGTCATTCTTGTATGGCCCATAAAAACTGGAAGTGATGGAGAGATAAGCAGAACCTTGTGATGTGCACACCTGTTGTTTGTTGCGGTGTTTGCCGTTGCTGTTGTTGTTGCTGGTCAAACCGCTACTTCTTGTTGCGGAATCAAAAAATGACTGGTGTGCCAGGTGCTGTTAGGCGTTTTCGGGGTTTATTATTTTCTGGTTTTGTCTTCTTTTTTCGGCTTTTAGCACAAGGGTCATGCCTGCTCTTATTGCTTCATTTCTGCTTGCATACAGTCCCGCGATTTCTCGATCAAATTCCTCTAGGAAATTTGACGGCACATGAAGCAGAATTCTTTTAATTCTTTTTCCGCTCATTATTTTTCCCTATCACACTCCTATGGTATAATATTATTGTATGTCCCATGAAACTATGTTGGATTTAATAATTTAAAAGAATTATTTCGCTTTCCGAGTGTTTCACGAGACTTGATATATCTATAAATAAAATAATGTGCCTCGACAATCACTGCCCCAAAAACGCCCTCACCGAAGGTTTTCTAAGATAATGCCAATTGACAATGACCCAAACAATCCCGACACCAAAAAGCCATCCAAAGAACAGTTCATAAAAAACATGATCATGATAACCCCCTGTTAAATGTACAAATAAAGACAACCCGCCATAGATACTGTTGATTATTAACACCATCAGGGGAATTCCTAAACCAAATTTGTACGCAAATGCTTTACCTCTAACTAACCCGTAGCTAGTTAACACTTGTAGACAACCCACACCCAATATGGTTATGCCATACGTCAAAACTGCGTGTGTGCCCAAAACATTTGTTATATCCACGACATAAAACCATGAATGAGTTCTCTGTAACGTTGAATGAATGATTAACAGCCCTGAAATAGGCCAAACTGTGGCCATAAGGGTTAAACCCCTTAATCCTATGGGTTGCTTGCTTGTATGGTGTTTTCTTTGTGTGTAGCTTTTTACTGTGAGTTGTATTGTTTCACCTATCCAAAATGCGGGAACAAAGGCAAGCATAAACAGCACTAAGGGTTGTCCAGTTCTAAATATGCTACTAAACCAGCTTGCATAATTGAGATGGAACGTATACGACCCTAAAATTTGCCAAAATAAAATAATTGATCCAATTAATGTATATATTGTCAATCTATTTTCTATTTTATATAGATTTATTTCCATATTATCTGTGAATGTTATTCTTAATATCTCACCTATCACAACCGCCGGAACAAAGACCAGCATAAACCCAGTTAAACACAAATAACCCACCGATACGCTGTACCCCTGAATTGTTTTATCCCAGCCCATATTGGATACAAGATCAAAAAAGGCCGGCACAGCCAAAAATAACCCAATTGACCCCGCTGATAGATATATCCACAATCGGGTTTTGTAACTTTTAAAATCCATACCTAACCCTTACTAGAAACGGCATTACATCACACAAGTATGCACCGATAATCTTGCGGGGACTATTCTCTTGATCCTTAAATTTAAAGCACAAAAATTCTCCAAACCCCAAACTACAAACCATCCTCCTCAACAAGAGACTGCATACTTATCTTCTGCTCATACTCCCACATTTTAAGACCCAACCGTTAGTCCATCAAGCAAACAGAGCACCATTAACTCAAATAATGAACACCCTATCACTACATAATCACCACTTTTGTGGGGCTATATCTGTTTTGGTACAAACCCTTACCAACCAAACCAAACAACTATAACTGCTTATAGCCGCATACTATTTGCCAACCACCTACATAGCCAAACTTGCCCTGATGATGGTCTGCATAGAACTGCTGATTTAGAAAGATTAGCAGTACTTTTTTACGACTGTTTCAGTTGGAAAAACTTTGAGCACCCCTTTATCGATGTTGATTTCTCTGTGTTCACTGTAACCGCGTTGTTCACGTCTTAGTAACTCAAGTTTTATCCCACAACCGCCTGCACCATAACCGCCCAATCCAAAATCTGACTTTACCACCCGATGACACGGTATGATAAGCGGAAACAAATTGGATGCCATAACATTTCCCACCGCTCTAGCACCTCCACCCACAGCTTTAGCAACCGCCCCATACGAAGCAACATACCCCACAGGTATGGCTGAGACCGCCCTCAACACACTTTGACTATAAATTGGCAAATCAGTATCCGCTAAAATAAAACTGTATTCAGGGGTTTTTCCATCATAGAACTCTTTTAATGCAGCAAACAAGGCACCAATCTGCTGGGTTGGCTGCGTGAACACCTCAAAGGGTTCTTTTGCTGCCAAACTACCCCGTATGGTATCTACTGCGGTTTTCTGATCAGAGCTAAGAGTCACCCCTAAAATTTCTTCACCACTAAAAGCAACTGCAAAACAGACACCATCAGCACTTTTAACGTAAACCTTAATCACACAAACCACAAGTGAACATACCCCTGATCAATGTTAAAGCTTACCCAAAACACTCTGCTAAAAATGGTAACCAAAACTCAAAGTGGTAACCACCATTGTAGTGTTGGTAGCATTTACACCGGTGTTGGTGTCCTGATTTTGGTTGCGTTGTTGTCAGTAGTGTTTGTCTATTGTATTGCAGTAAAATACATATCCAGTCAGGAACAAATCCTCAGGGAGTATGGCATGAAAAAAATATTGGGCATATTTCTGTTTGTCATGCTATCTATCGGATTGATTATAGCCGGTATTGTATGTATGGGTGAGGTACAGGCTGAGACAGCTCTAAAAAAGCCCGATATCCTCGATTTTACTCTGCGCTTTGTAGATAATTCCTATGATGTGGCTCCAATTTATTCAACTGATCCCTTCACTGGTGAGACGGTACTATCCAAAGAAGGCTACCGTGTAGAAAATAAAACAATCGATGTGAAAATAAAAAACCAGTCTTTCAATCGTTATGTAGATTCACAAGGCAATCACATTTTGTTGCAGTATGATATTCGTTGGAAAGGACATTTTGACGATTACTGGCACGAGTACAGTTCTAGAGACAAAGGCTATTATTTAGGGGCTTCAAATCAAATAATGGATGGCAGTTCTTTGTTGTATCCAAATGCACCCTATACAGAGATAACGTATTTTGGAGGTACCTACAGAGAAGATAGTGATAGAATTTGGTTAGGTAATGTTCCTGATGGGGGAAAGATAGATTTTCAGGTTCAAGCATTTATTGGCTACTACACTCGTGTTGAGGTTCCGCCAGATTTATTCTCACCTAGAACAGGTGAGCGGCTGGTTTTTACGGGTGAGTCTAGTGGTTGGAGTAAAACAAAAACTATAACCTTTGGGGTGAGTGATGGTGAAAATCCGGATAATACTCCGTCCAGTCCAAGTCAGCCTTCTGGGCCAAGTCAATCTAGCTCTCAATCGGAAGTAACAATAGGCGGATTTAACTTGACTGAGCTTGGCTTGTTGATAGCTTTATGCTCTGTTGTAGTAGCTCTAACCAGTGCACTTATGTATAACAGAACAAGGGGCAAGCAAGGATTAGTTCGAAAATAGCGTAAATTATTTTGTCCACCTGATTAGAGTTCTCCCTATCAACCCCGAAGCCTAATGAGAAGAATTAACCCGAGATAATGTAAACTGTACCGTCCGATAATTGCGCTCAGCCGTTTCAGTTGCTTTAGCGCCGTTAACACCATTTGTTTGTAGCCCATATTGTGGTTGTCTTGGTCTAGTTTTCTTGTTTTTGTGTTAGGCTTGTGTTGATATAAAAAAATATCGTGTTGTCGTTATTTGTTTCACTGTTTTGTTTCTATATGTTACTGGTGGGGTTGTGGTTTTTTGTATTTGATTGTTTTTCTTGTCTGAGTTTTTGTTTTCAACTTGATTAATAGATATAAGTAACCTTAATAGATTGTCTTGTGTATTAAACTCGAAAAGGCGATAATTATGGACGGATATGGATCACAATTCCCTCAGTTACCACAAATTCCACAAATCCCACTTATGCCGCTGGTACAAGCTCCCCCAGAGCAGCAGGCGCAGGGCAATCAAGCCCAGCATGGAGCCGGTTGGATGCCGGGCGCCACCACCGTCGGTGTCGTCTTCCAAGGTGGCGTTCTCTTAGCAGCTGAGAAACGAGTTACCTATGGCGGCTTTATCATGAGCCGAAGCGGCAGAAAAGTCTTCAAAGTCACCGATTGTATCGGTGTTGCCTGTGCAGGTCTTATTGGAGATATGCAAATTCTTGCTCGTGAAATGGAGGCTCAAGCTAAACTCTACAGCATGGATGTTGGCCGACCCATAAGCGTACGCAGCTCAGCTAAACTCTTAGCAAACGTACTCTTCAACCGCCGCTACGCCCCCCTTATCACCCAAACCATCGTGGGCGGCTTAGACGAAGAAGGCCCCTCTATCTATATTCTTGATGTGTTGGGTTCTCTTATCCCCGACAAATATGCCGTAGTGGGTTCTGGTACCGAAACAGCCATGGGGGTCCTCGAAGAAGGTTTCAAAGACAACCTCACCCTAGAAGAAGCCAAAACCTTGGTTACACGTTCAGTCAAAGCAGCCATCAACCGAGACGCCATGAGCGGCGACGGCCTAGACTTTGTCATAATAACCAAAGACGGCATCACCGAAGAATCCACAAAATTCTAACCTCCTTTTCTCTTCTTCTTAATTTTAAGTTAATTTAATTATTTTTAGTGTCAATCACCACCGGGCGGGGATGTCTATGTCGTTTGAACTTTCCGATTCAGAAGGCGAATTTCTTGTTCATACAGCTCGAGAGGCTGTTAAGCTCTACTTAACTGATGGCAAACGCATCCAACCCCCCAAATCCTCACCCAAGTTGCTTGAAAAATGCGGCGTATTTGTTACCCTTAGCACCCTGAGTGCTGGGGGTGAGAAGGATTTGCGGGGATGCATCGGCTATCCTTATCCCACAAGTCCGCTCATAGAGGCTGTTATTGACTCAGCTCTAAATGCGGCCACTGAAGACCCGCGCTTTGAACCCCTAACAATTGCTGAATTAGATCAGGTGGTTTTTGAAGTCAGCGTTCTAACTCCTTCTGAGCTGATCCAAACCACCAACCCCAAAGAGTATCTAAACAAAATCAAAGTCGGCCAAGACGGCTTAATCGTCCAGCATGGTTGGCATAAGGGTTTACTTTTACCTCAAGTGCCTCTTGAGTGGGGTTGGGACGAGGAGGAATTTCTCTGTCAGTGCTGTATCAAAGCTGGTTTACCTCCTGATAATTGGCTCACCAAAGACGCAAAACTCTACAAATTCCAAGCCTTAATCTTTGAAGAGCAAACTCCCAACGGAGCAGTCAAACGCCTAAATCTAGCGCCTGTTTAGCCCAGTGTTGTTTTAATGATTTCTATGGCTCGATCTAACCCGTGGTATCGGCCTGAGAAGTGTGAGAGTGCCTCTGCGTTTTTGGTGTAGCGGTCCAGCTGGGTTTCTAGTTTGTTGACGGCTGTTTGGAGTTGTTTTTGATTTTTGGCCACGAGGCTACAGTTCATATTTTCTAGTTTTGCGGCGTTGCCTAGCTGTTCGGGTTGGGTGGGGATGCAGATGGTGGGTTTGCCGTATTTGATGGTCTCAAAGCAGGTGGCATGGCCTCCGCTAAAAATCACAAATTTAGCATCACGCATAGCCTCGGCGCGTTCTTGGGGGGTGAGCCAATTGTGGATCTCACAGTTGCCTTTTTTTGTGGTGGTTTTTTTGCCCGGCGTGCCTAGGCTGATAATGACTCTGTCCTTTACTTTCTCAAGTACTGGCTGAACCGTTTTTAGTAAGCGACTGCGGGTGCCAATGGGTCCGCTGATGGGTACAAAGATATGTTTTTGCTCACCTTTGATGGGTTGTGTGTCAAAAAATGAACCCACATATTCGGTTCTATCAGCTATACCTAACTGTTCAATATTGCCAATGCTGTACTCCGATACCGTGTAGGGCGGAGGATTATCGGGAATGATCACCTTTTTACACACCCGATAATAGCGCTCAATAACGCGCTCACCCGGACTTAGAAACGAAGCAAAACCGTAGCTGGGCCGAATCAAATTCTCCACATAAACCGCAGGAATCCTCCAATTCCCCGCTAAACGCAGTGCATTTATATCCCCATCAGCAATAAGACCATCCGGCGCTATGCGGCGAATATTTTCCCGCAAATCATAGTACCGATGAATCGTCTCATAAGCATTAGAATTCTTTATCTCCAATTTCCCCCGTTCCCCATTAAAAAGCGGCAAAGGCAAAAACAAATTCAACAACGACGCAGACGCCAAAATCCCATAGGTATTCTCATACCAAGAAACCGGCGTAACCCGCCCCACATTACCAAACTCTCCCGCAAGCAACTCATATGCGCGACCACCGCTAAAAAAAAACAATTCATGCCCCTGTTGCTCAAGCCGTTTCCCTAACACAATAAGACGCGAAACATGCCCCAACCCAAGCTCAGAACAACACAACAACAAACGCATACACCCATAGTACATACACAACTATATTTGAATAACCACCGCCCACTCCCCAAACACGGAAGCATTTTAAACCTAAACAACCACATAAAAACCATGTTCATGCCCCGACAAATCGTGGAACAAAAACTCCTCAACTTCCTAACCGACGACATAGGCCAAGGCGACACCACAGCCACCACACTCATCCCCCCCAACCTAATTGCAACCGCACATGTTATCGCCAAAGAAAACGGCACCCTAGCCGGCCTAGAAGAAGCCACCATACTAGCAGAAGCCCTAAACCTAAAAACCCAAACCCAAACCCATGATGGCCAACAAATACACAAAAACCAAATCCTTCTCCAACTCACAGGACACGCCCAAACCATCCTCGTCGTCGAACGCACCCTGCTAAACCTCCTCTCACGCATGAGCGGCATCGCAACCCAAACCCACACCCTCACCCAACAAATACAAACAAACAACCCCAACAACAACCAAACCATCCGCATTGCCGCCACACGCAAAACCGCCCCCGGGTTACTCTACTTTGACAAAAAAGCCGTTCTCATAGGCGGCGGCGACCCACACCGACTCCACCTAGACGATATGGTGCTGATAAAAGACAACCACCTAGCCCTTAGCGGTAGCGTAGAAGAAACCCTCAAAAAAGCCAAAACAACCACCTCCTTTAGCAAAAAAATCGAAATCGAAGTCACCACCTCCCAAGACGCCCTCAAAGCCGCCGAAGGCGGCGCAGACATTATCATGCTAGATAATTTCTCCCCAAAACAAGCCAAAGAAACCGCCCAAACATTACGTCAAGCAGGCCACACAAAAGTCCTGCTCGAAGTCAGCGGAGGCATAACCCCACAAAACCTCCTCGAATACGCAAACGCAGACATCAACATCATAAGCATAGGCGGACTAACACATAGCGTAAAAGCCCTAGATATAAGCCTAGAAATAATAAAAACCTAAAAAAATAAAAATGAATTGCTCACGTTAGAGTTGAAGCGATATTGTGGCTGTTTCCACAATGGCGCCTATAACCAGCAGTAAAGCGGCGATTCCAATGAATATAATGAACCATTTGAGTTCACGTTTCCATTTATTTTGTAGTATACGGCGAAACATCCACAGACTCTCGGTCATACCGATTGCATAGGTTATAAACTCGAGCAGAAATACGGCTGCTACTCCTATGAGAACCAAAACTATGGTTGTTGTTGCTATAGAAACATCAGGTGTTGCCGTTGCCGCACCGCTTGCCATCTGTACCTCAAAAACCGCTCTGAAGGCTTGTCCGGTGCTAAAGAGAATAAACATACCTATGAAAAACCCAGCAATGGGAATAAACATAAGCAGACATAGTGAAAAGTTGTTTACGAAAATATCTAAATTCAAGGTACCCTGCGCTTGTCCCTCAGTAACGGTTTGATTAAGCTGGTTGCTGATGATCTGGGCGGTTTCAGGGCTGACTGGAACCAGAGCACCAATTAAAGTTACCATCAAAGACAGTATAAACACTGCAAATATGGAATAGCCGCGTTTGCGTCTTGGCGAAGCCTTAAGCCAGAACTGCGGATACTTCATAATTTCACATCTGCTCTGTCACAATTTTAAGGGCAACTACCCTCTCTAGATAATTAGAGGGTTCAGACAATTTAACCTTTACCAAACTCTTCACACACGGTGTGTGGGTGTTACTGGTGTTGGGTTTGTTTAGTGTGATGTTTTTTGTGTGTTTGGTGTGTTTTTTGGTGTTTTGTTGTTGTAGTTTAGATACTTTAGTCTTTTAAACAGAGCAACAGTTGTTGTTGTTTGGTATAATACGTCGCGTGTTGTGTTTAGTGTTTGGACTTTTTAAAAGAAGAGAAGGTTGTTTAGTCTTCTTCAGTTTTGTTGGTTTTTGTTTTTAGGCCCAGGGCTAGGATGTATTCTTCGGAGCTTTTGGCGCGGCTTGCTTGTGGTTTAACGACGCGTACTGATTCAAAGTTGTCTTTTATGTCTGTGGTGAAGTCGTTTAGGAGGTCACCTTGGAAGACTTTGACAAAAAAGTTGCCTCCTGGTTTTAGGATGCGTTTGGCAATTTTTAGGGCGTTGCTTGCGAGGTCGATTTGGCATGCGTGGTCGACTTCCCATACGCCTGTTACGTTGGGTGCGGCGTCTGAGATGACTACGTCGGGGGCTCGGGGTAGAAAGGAGAGGATTTGCTCGGTGATGTTGGGTTCGGTTAGGTCAGCGACTATGGTGCGTATGTATTCTTGGGTGAAGGGTTCGATGGGTTTGAGATCGACACCTAATACAAAGCCGTGTTTGCCGGTCATTTTGCGTGCGGCTTGGATCCATCCGCCGGGTGCAGCTCCTAGATCTACCACGATGTCGTGTAGTTTTATGAAGCTGTATTTGTTGTTTGCTTGGACTAGTTTGTAGGTGGAGCGGCTACGGTAGTTTTCTTCTTTGGCTTTTTTGTAGTAAAACTCGTTTTTGCGCTCACGGATCCATGCTTTCGGCGTCGTCGTCATCCTCTGAGGGGTTAGATTCATCTATTGGTTCGTCGGGTTCTTGGCTTGGTTTGGTGGGTGTTTCTTTTCCAAGGTTTATAATCCACTCGGTGAGTCGGGGGCAGCTTTTGGGTGAGATGGCTGTGGTGGGGTCGCATCGTGCGTTGTCGGGGCAGAGCAGGCAGGGGCAGTCAATTATGGTTTCAATTGAGGCGGGGAGTCTTTTGGGGTAGAGGCGATAGGTCCATCGGCCTTCTTGGAGTTCTTTTTCTCTTCGAATCAGCCCTTTTTCTTCTAGTTTGATAGAGACGCGGCTACCTTCACGGCTGCTGGCGCCTAGTTCTCGCCATAAATCGGATTGAAGCACACCCTGATAACCGGTGTTTACAACATAGTGGAGTGCTTTCTGTTCAAGGTCGTTACGCTTTGGCATTTTGTTATCAGTTCCAATAATACAGTATTATAAGCTTTGGATGAGATAAAAATATGTATCCCCAAGCGGCTGAGAAATCGTATGGTTAAACCTGAACACCCCGATGGTAAATATTGCTTAGGCATTGAATCCTCCGCAGATGACTTTGGAGTGGGTATTGCATGTTTTGATGGCACTATTTTAGCCAACCCCTCCGATAGCTACCTCCCCCAAGAAGGCGGAATTCACCCACGAGAAGCCGCCCGACATCACGCCGAGGTCGCCGATAGTGTATTGCAGCAAGCCCTAACTCAAGCCAACATCAAACCAAACGAATTAAGCTGTATTGCCTTCTCCCAAGGCCCCGGCTTAGGACCAAGTCTTCGCACAGGCGCCACCGTCGCACGCGCCCTAGCAGCCTATCTTGAAATTCCTTTGGTTGGAGTTAATCACTCAGTTGCACACATCGAAATCGGTAAACTCACAACCGGTACCCAAGACCCCCTCACACTCTATGCCTCAGGCGGCAACACTCTGGTAACAGCCTACACCGCAGGACGTTACCGAGTTTTTGGCGAAACCCTCGACATTGCCTTGGGTAACTGTCTAGACGTTTTTGGCCGCGAAGTTGGCCTAAAAGCAAAAAAAGGCCTGCCCATAGGCGCCGCCATAGAACAATTAGCACAAAACAGCCAACAACAAACCCTAATCCCACTGCCCTATGTGGTCAAGGGTATGGATCTCTCCCTAAGCGGCCTTCTAACAGCTGCAACCACAACACTCCAAAACCAAAAAACCCCTTCAACCTGCCCAACCCCCCCCTATAGTTTGGAGGACATGTGTTACAGTCTTCAAGAACATGCTTTTGCGATGGTTAGTGAAATTACTGAACGTGCCTTGGCGCACACGGAGAAAAAAGAGGTTTTGCTAACAGGCGGGGTAGCCGCAAACAAACGCCTCCAAACCATGCTCTCACTTATCGCCGAGGAGCACAATGCCGCCTTTAGTGTAGTCCCCAAACAATACGCAACCGACAACGGCGCCATGATAGCCTGGACTGGAACACTAGCCTACAAATACGGACTGATTACCCCAATTGCTAAGAGTATGGTCAAACTGCGCTGGCGCGTAGACAAGGTGGATGTACCATGGATACAGTAGACAAAACCCCACAAACCTATCTGATCAAAAAAGGCGCCGAAGCCAGTCTCTTTCTCACAAACTGGTACGGCAAAAAAGCCATCATCAAAGTTCGGATCCCCAAAAAATACCGTCCCCAAACCCTAGACCAACAAATCCGCCGCTACCGCACCATCCATGAACCCCAACTGATGCATCATGCCAAAGCTGCCGGTGTAGCTACCCCGCTTATCTATATGATAAATGTGCCAAAATCAACTATTATTATGCAGTACATCCAAGGCCCCCAAATCAAAACCCTGCTCAACAACAATAGCCTCGACAAATCTACTCAGCATGCTCTCTGTCTGCAAATCGGTAAATCAATTGCACGCCTTCACAACTATGGTCTAATCCATGGCGATCTCACAACCTCTAATATGATCCATGCTCCAAACGGTCAAATCTACTTCATAGACTTTGGTTTAGGCGAAAAAAATATGGAACTTGAGGCTCAGGGGGTTGATTTGCATCTGTTTAAGCGTGCGCTTCAGAGCACCCATTTTAGCTTCTGGGAAGACTGCCTAACAAGTGTACTATGCGGCTATAGCTCCATCAGGGGTGTTGTGCTCTCTGAAAAGGTTTATGAGAAAACCCGTCAAATAGAGAGCCGAGGACGCTATGTTGAAGAACGCAAACAATGACTTCCCCCTGAGGGGTAAAATGGTTTTTTTCGCAACTGCCAATATTCACAAATTTAATGAAGCCCGTTGCATCTTGGGCAACTTGGGAATAGGGATTGGTATGCTTAAACTCAAAGGGGATGAAATCCAAAGCGAGAGTCTTCAAGAAATTGCAGAAAAAAGCGTCCAAAGTGCCTACAAAAAATGCGGTCTGCCCATTATTGTAGAAGATGCAGGGTTATTCATTGATGCCCTTGAAGGTTTCCCTGGACCCTACGCTGCCTACACATACAAAACCATTCATAACAGCGGTATTCTCAAACTCATGGAAAACAAAACAAACCGCAATGCGGTCTTTCAATCAATCATCTCCTACTGTGACAATCAAACTCTTCTGGATCCGATAAGCTTCGCTGGTCAATCCAGGGGTATTATTACCACACAAGAACGTCAAGAACAAGGAAAAATTGCCTTTGGGTTTGATCCCATCTTTCAACCCAATAACAGTTCTAAAACCTTTGCTGAAATGACTCTGCAAGAAAAAAATTCTTATTCTCACCGTGCAGAAGCACTCAACAAATTTGCTCAATGGTATAAAAGTGGCCTCGCTCCGTAGCTTGGCTGGTTTGACTCTTTTTGCATTATTTTTTTCCAGGTCTATAACTACAGGTCTTCTAAGTGTGTTTAGAAATTTACAGTTGCCTAACTCAGGTTTACCCAGTAGGATGTGGCATAAAAAATGAACCTAACCTTTCTGCCTCAAACTTGTATCTGTTATGGTCTGATGAGTTTTGGAATTTAAATGCTGGAGCACGATAATCGAGCAGTGGATTGTTTGATGGCTGGTGGGTTGCGTGGTTCTTAGGCTGTTTGTTTCTGTGAATCTGAGTTGCTATAGTCGTTATTGGCTGTTTCCATGTTTCTTATTATTTGCTGATAAAATATTGGAATGGATAGAATGGGGATCATTACAATTATAGCTGTGGTGAGGAGTACAACAAAAAAGGCGTTGCCTATATTAAAAATCCATAGCGTCAATGGAATTAGTGATCCAACACATAAATTAAAAAGTACATAAAGCACTAGCGCTTTGTGTGTGCCCCATTGTTTTACAATTTTAAACCAGCCTTCCCACATAAATATGTCACTAAACTTGAGCGGTTTAGCTGGATCTATTTTAGTGGATGCGTTTTCTGCTTCTCGAAGGCTTGCTTCAAAGAATTTAGAATAGTTTGTAAAAACAAGAATTGCCGCGGTTGCAAAGAATCCTCCAGTTACAACAAGGGGTATTATAGGTGATGGTGCAAGTGGAGCAAAAGATAGCGATACACCCGCTAACGCCATTAGTATGCATGCGAGGCCGCCTATTTTGTAGATTTTCTCTTTGAGTATGTGTCCTCGGATAATTCCAATGGCGGCGATTGCAATAAAAATGGCTGCTCCAAATATCATTAAAGATGAGAAGAAATTGGTCATAACCGCATCTTCTGCTGGAGGCTGAGGCGGGTGTGGAAGGAATCTATCAATAGAACTGTTGTGGGTTTACTCATTTAGCAGGCCTCTACATATAACCTGTTTATCTGTCCTTTATCTTTCACGGTAGTTGCAGGCTGTGTCTCTTTTGATGCTTCTCTTTAGCGGCTTGATTGCGTGTTTAGTGGATTGTGGTTCTTTGTTGATGTTTCTATATTTTTGTATGGTTCTCACTTGATTGTCGGTGTTGGTTTTTTTTTGGTTTGTGTTACTGTTGTGTTTGTTGTTGGTTATGGGGATGCGATGGTGAAGGTGGTGGTTTTGGTTTCTTTGAGGTTTCCGTCTGTGTCGTGTACGTTAACGGTTAGTTTGTATGTTGCGGTTGCGCTGAGGTTGAGGGTTGTTTCTTCTGTGTAGGTGGTGTTTTGGTATTTGTTTATGCCTTCTATGCTGTAGGTGATTTTTGCGTTTGCATCGTTTGTTGTGATTTTAAGTGGAATGTTGGTTGTTTGGTATTCTGTGTTTTCTTCGGGCGAGAGAATTTGTATTTGGGAGTTTTTTGGTGCTGCTATGGTGTAGTATTCAAATAATACTAGACAGGATACTAAGCCAACAGCAATTAGGATGATTAAATATTTCAAGTATCTCATATCTTCACACCTAATACACACCTAATACACCTGGTGTATTTGTTTTTAGGTTTGAATAAATTACTGTAACAGAAAGGGGCATATTAAACTTGCTTTTCTGCGATCGATCCGCCTTTTATGGGCTGGATGATATTTAACAATAAGGCAGGTTTATGTTGCTATTTTCCTATTTGGCTCTGTTTTATCGGCGGTGCTAAGGGTATTGTTTGGCGGTTGACGGGTTCTTGGCGGCTGTTTGTTCTCTGAGATTGATTGTGACGTGTTGCTTGCATTAGTTACTTTTAAATATGTGTGCAGTGTGGTTTAGGTGCACAATAGGTGTAACGATGCCAAAGCAAGAAAAAGGAAAGTCTCATTCAACTCGGCCAGTAAGCAGACGCCCTCCAAGCTGGTGCAAATATCAGCCTGAAGAAGTTGAAGCCTTCATCATAAAACTCGCCAAAGAAGGTCACAATACAAGTTCCATAGGCACAATTCTGCGTGATCAATATGCCATTCCATTGGTTAAGCCCATTATTGGCAAAAGTATAAGCGATACCCTAAAAGCCGCAAACCTCGCACCAAGCATGCCTGAGGACCTTGCAAACCTCGTCAAAAAAGCACAGGGTCTCGCCGTCCACATGGACAAAAACAAAAAAGACCTTCACAACAAACGCAACATGCAAATCATCGAAGCACGCATCCACAAACTCAGCCGCTACTACAAACGTGAAGGCGTAATCGACAAGAAATTTAAATACGAAGCAAAAATCGCTTCCGTAACTTAATTTCTTTAACCAACATTTTTCACTCTTATTCTTCTACACCAGCTTTAAATCCCTCAATTCTCACTTTTGAGAAGTGATTTACATGGCCGAGCCTCAGCCTGAAAATATCTCAAACTTTTTAACCCAAGCCCAAGAAGCCGCAAAAATCATCAAAGAAACCACCCAAAAAGACGGCTTCATCAGCTGCTTTAGCCACCTAGACGCCGACGGCGTAGCCGCCGCAGGCATCGTGGCAAAAATGCTCCAACGACTAGACGCACGCTTCCGCATCCGAGTCATGCAATGGGTCGATGACAAAATCATCACAGAAATCACCTCTGATAAACCCCAACTAGTTATCATGTCAGACTTTGGCAGCGGCTACCTAGATCTACTCAACGAAAAAATCCCCAACAACAAAATCGTCATACTAGACCACCACCAAATCACCGGCAACCCCACCACCAACCCAAACATTACCATGCTCAACCCCCACACCTACGGCATTGACGGCGCAACCGACATCAGCGGCTCAGGCGTAGCCTACTTCGCCGCCAAAGCCCTAGACCCAACCAACACAGACCTCTCCCCCATCGCCATAGTAGGCGCACTGGGCGACATGCAAGACAAATATGAACAACGCAGCATGAGAGGCCTAAACGAAATCATCGTCAACGACGCCATCAACGCCGGATTACTCAAAGTAGAAAAAGACCTCACCTTCTTTGGCAGAGAAACCCGCCCCATCCACCGCATGATAGCAACCACCACAAACCCCTTCATCCCCGGCCTAAGCGGACAAGAAACCCAAGCCCTCAACTTTATCACAAACCTAGGGTTTCCCATCAAACAAAACGACAAACTCCGATCCCTCTGCGACCTAGATCCCCAAGAACGCAAAACCCTCTGCTCAGCCCTAGCCGACTACCTGCTCTCAAAAGGACTCCACCTAGAAGTCGACAACCTCATCGGATGCATCTACATCCTAACCAAAGAAGAACCCAACACCGCACTTCGAGACGGACGCGAATTCTCAGTACTACTCAACTCAACCGGCCGAATGGACCACCCAAGCCTAGGCATAGCCATATGCATGGGCGACCGCAAAACCGCCCTAGAAGAATCCAACAAACTCCTCGAAGACTACCGCAAAAACATCAACAAATACCTCACATGGGTCCAAGAAAAACCCGAACGCCTCCAAGAACACCAAAACATCTATGTCATCTACGGCGAAAACGCCATAAACGAAAAAATCATCGGCACCGTCTCAAGCATACTAGTCTCCACCCTAACCAACAATCAAAAACCCCTCCTAGCATACGCCAACATCGACGCCGAAAAAGTAGCCAAATTCTCCGGCCGAACCACCGAAGCCGCGCTCACAAAAGGCATCAACCTAAGCGATGTAATGCGCCTAGCCTCTGAAACCCACGGCGGCAAAGGCGGCGGACACAACATAGCCGCAGGCGCACAAGTCCCCATAGACAAAATCGAAGCCTTCATAAAAACCGCCGACGAACTCGTTGGACGACAACTAAACGGTGAAAAACTTGCAAGCAACAATAACCCTTGAATACCCAAACCAAAAAACAGCCCAAGCCGTCGCCAAAGCAATCTCACCCGACAACCTAAAAACACCCCACGGATTACAAATCCAAACCCACAAAGAAAACAACAAAGTCCTAACCGAAATCACCTACGAAGGCAAACTCTCCACCTTCACAGCAACCATAGACGACCTGCTCTTTTGCGCTTCCACAGCAGAAAAAACCCTCAAAACAATCAAGCAAATCTAAATGGGCGACAACTGATTTGGACAGTTTCTTAATAACCTGCAATAATAGCAATAATACCCATTAAATTGCAAGGATTATCACCGATTTGGCGCCTTGCAGAAGCCAAAAACTCGGTCGTGTTTGCATATTGCATTGCAATAAACTACATCCAATACAGAAACATAATCATATGGGCGGTATGGAATGAAAAAAACATTTGCAGTATTCCTGATGGTTCTATTAGACTGTGAGTTCAGTCGAGCTTTTTTAAATATAAAATTTAATAAACGTCTATTTCTATCCAAATATTCTATTTATTTGAATAAACAAGTGTGTTAAATCTAAATTGAATATTCTGGCTTAATTTGCACTTGTTTTGTCCTATCTCTAAATGTTTGCCGATTAACTATCTGTTCTGTTTTTTGCTGTCTAATTGTTGAATTCTCTGTCTAATTATTGAACACTTTGTTCGCACACTTAGCATTAAACCACATTATTTCAATACCTAAGCCGGGAATAGACTATGTTTAATCAAAACCTAAACAAACCTATGAGGCTAAATTCAGCCAGAAAGGCAATAACAGCAATACTGATAATCAGTATGTTGATTTGTGTGTTGCAACCGATAGTTTTTGCAGCAAACCAACCAACACAAATAATCGTTGATGAAAATACCACATTAGAAGACGCGGTCAATCAAGCAAACAGCCTAGATGCCGCCATCATTAAAATAAAAACAGACAAAACTGTAACAAACACCATTGTCATTACATCAAACATAGCCATAATCGGTATCAATGGACAACATACCATATCAAACTGCAAAATTCAAGTAAAAGACGGCGGCAAACTCACCCTAGGCGATGGCACAACCGCTGATCTATTGACGATTTCAGGCACTATAGAGGTCACAGACGGAGAAATTAACATACAAGATGGCATAAAAATAACCAGCAGCGGCGCCACAGTGAATTTATCTGGTCCAAAGGCAACCGGCACAATAAACGGCGGCATACTTAACGGCAACACAGCACTAAATATGGAAAAAGGCGCAAAACTAAGCGAAATAAGCGGAGGAGAATTTACAGGTAAACAAGATGCTCTTCATATAACCGATGAAGAAACATACATTGACATTATTTCCGGCGGAGCATTTTATCAGACAGACACCACCGTTACCCTCCATGGCCACGCCGTTTTCGTACAAAATGAAGCCCAAATAGGCGAAATCTCGGGAGGCTACTTTGAAGCTGTTCGCAACTGTGCATTAGTCGTAATCCGCGGCGCCTGGATCAATGAAATCAGCGGAGGCGAATTTGTAGCCACACGCCGAGGTACAGTTCAAGATGGAGATGATCCAGATTCATGGAATTCAGTGCTTCGCATCGAAGCCGAAAAAAACGCTAAAACGGGCGTCGGTACAATTTCTGGTGGGCTCTTCACTGGCGGAGCACGCTTTGGCATACTGTTGATAAATTATTTTGGATCCACTGCCGGCCCTCGGATTGATCTGATTTGTGGCGGCACCATCCAAGGAGCTGGTGTTGGCCTCCAACCGGATGTGAACAGTTATGTAGGTGAAATATCCGGAGGAACCATCACTGGCGGCCAAGGCATACTAAATGCAGGCACCATCGACAAAATCAGCGGAAATGCGAAAATAAGCGGCACAACCTCATATGGCATCTACAACTATGAGAGCGGCAAGATCAATGAAATCTGTGGCGGCACAATCAGCTCACGCGATGAACGAGGTATTGCGAACGCGGGAACAATCAATCTGATTTGTGGTGGCACAATCATTGGCGGTGGTCTCTATGGTATTACAAATCGTGGAGTAATCAATCTGATTTGTGGTGGCACAATCATTGGTGAACAAAATGCCATCTATAACTATGTAACATATACAACCGACAAGGGGGTTCTTGAGACCATTACGGGCGGCGTTTTCTGGGGCAAGACGGGTAGCGCAATTATTTTGAACTCTAATTTGCAGCTTGAGCCGAATTTAAGTGCTAATCGAGGGTTGGGCCGCTACCAGTCAGGAAACGGACGCATTTTCAACAATGAGACTCTGGTGACATATCCATCAGGTTACTTTATGAGTACACAAACAACCCCTGTGGAGAGTATTTCAGATGTTGCATTTAGATATCTGACACTGGATGATAAGTATACTATTGAGTATGAGTTAAACGGAGGTCTTAATGATGAAAACAATCCGTCGGCATATGATGAAACAGACCTTCCCCTGCTAATAGTTGATCCAACTAAAGCAGGTTATGACTTTCAAGGTTGG
>Ga0123354_10002296_pt1 | contig 25025 bp, 11 predicted proteins | sample TergutLab28metaG_2_FD_97872 | JGI IMG/M metagenome (GOLD analysis project Ga0123354, IMG submission 97872) | Labiotermes labralis P4 segment gut microbial communities from Petit-Saut dam, French Guiana - Lab288 P4 | ecosystem: Host-associated > Arthropoda: Insects > Digestive system > Gut ...
ATATCAACATCGCCTGAAGCTCGTGAGATTTATTTAAATATGAGCCAGCATGAAAAGTTAATATCCCGTGGACAAGAGAAGATGAAATCACCTATTGACCCGTACAGTGAGACTAGGAATTTTCTGGAATGTTTCGTTCTGGAATACATCCAACCGACTACACGTCTACATATCTTGAAGGAAAGAGTTATACATTTTTAGACGCTTTCACAAATTTGCGAGAAGCGACTATTGGCTTCGTCATGTCCTTCTGCCTGTCGGCCCGTATGGAAAAACTCGGCTCCCACTGAGAGGATTTTCATAATATTTGATATTTGTGTATTTTTCGAAAATCTGTCGGGAAAATTCAATTTTGATTAAAATCTTAGAGGAACAACAGTTACTTTAAATGTAAATTCGTAATAGTATCTCGCTGAATTCCTACTGACGTCCAGACCGGCCTTGGGGCCCACCCAGCCTCCTGTAAAATGGGTACTGGGTCTTTCCCGGGGGTAAAGTGCGGCCGGGGCGTGCTGATGACTACTCACCCCCTTCTAGTGCCGCGGTCATGGAAGAGTAGAGCTATACCTCTACCCACCCTCTGGGCCACACCGGGCCTGTAACGGGATCACTTTACCTTTTACCTTTTTTATCTCGCTGAATTCATATTATATTGTGAAACGTTTCAGACAAAATGTGTAGAGAAAGTAGAAATGTTTTGTGTCCGATAACATTTTTTTAATAGTGCCATTTATGAGGTAACGTGAAAAATGTGATAGCGTCGGACACAAAATGTGACAATACGGGGCATGCGCATTGCATGTTGAATAATTAAGCTACATACGCATACTCAGAGAATGTTATATTTGTTGCTTTTCCACGGCAACATTTACTAACGCGAACGCTTTTCAATATTAGGTTATACGCACTTTGCCTCTCTCGTTAATTTTCAAAATGATGAAGTTATGTGCAAATATCGAGAACTTTATTGTAGTATTTAAGTTTCGCTGGAGAATAGTGTACAATTTAGAGTTTTATGATTTGGTTTCTTAGTCTGATATTGTTAGACTAATGAAATTCAGTGAAGATGAAGATGGCTGGTCATGCAGCTCACATGGCGGAAATGAGTAATTTATAGGCTGTGGGATTTTGTGGGATTTTGGCTTAAAACCTCAAAGAAGGAAGAAATTTGGAAACTACACAAAGCGGTCTGGTAATATTAACCTTTTCAGGCCTACTGGTTACGTGGCTTTTAACAATTGTACATTCTGCCCACACTGTATTAATGTGTTTTGTGTTTATTTCGGAACAAACAGCGACTTCTGCCACATATAACATAAACTGATTGGTTTTTATAACTGAGATGGAAAGTATTTACTGTGCGGTGCGGGCTGGGTCTTTAAATAAAGCAGTCTGCCATTCGTCTTTAAAGGGTTAAAGTAGTTAGAATAGAGAATGCTCTACGGCCCAATGACTGTCCTTTTAGTATCGAAAATGAAGAACCTGATAACTTGAAATTCAATTCTTCCTTGCTTTGCTGGGCCACAGCCAATTGCTGAAGGAAGTCTCCATGCCACGGAACATACTGACTTTTCTCTACACATTTCTGTTGATATACCTACACTTTATATAAAAGGCATTAACAAACTCTCAGAAACCACGATTAAGTTTGATAGACTCCACCCAGCACATTAAGTGCTGAAAACTATATACAGTAATACACGGCCTTGCGTTCCTGAAGATGGGCATAATGTTGCCCGAAACATGTTGAACTAAAGATTGTTTAATAAATCATAATTGTTGCATGAAGTTGGTCTCACAAATCATTTCACGATTAAGTTGCTGCATAGAAAACTTGTTCTTTCCAATCAGTCTGCATGAAGTGGAACGTAATTGCATGAACTAGTCATTGCAATTTTTTGTGTGGAATTTTATATATTTCCTGTTTATATTTAACGCACTATACCATCTGGTGGACAAGTATAGAGCTACTTAGTTTTATTCAGATATATCTGAATAATGTTTCGGTTTGAGTGTTTCACGTATTTAACATTCGGGAATACAGGTTTGTTGGGCTGACTGCAAGGTCGTCTCCACATAGGTCTAGTTGTTTGTTAATCTGTCTGCCTGTGTTCGTCCTTTCATCCTACCATCCACATACATGTGCAAACCTCGGTACATTCATGTACTGGTTAGTCTTTTCGCTTCCCATGTACCGACCCATATATCTATCAGCCCAACTTCCCGGCCAGCCATACATCTATTCATCCACCGTTCTATACATTACATAAAGGGCCACAAATCTCAGCCACGTGTGTGCTCAAATATATTTTCCTCGTCAGCATGCTGGACTTAACGGAGTAACATGCAATACCGAAGTGGTTACACAACTAGATTGGTAGGTATAGTAAAACTGGGGCTGAGAATTTTTGTGGAAAATGTTTCTCATTATTGTTGGCCACAACCGGATATAAAGCCACGAGACTGGCAGTCGAGTTAGAAGTATGATTAAAGTTTATTCGTTTTAGTCATTCCAGTCCACTGAAATATTTATTTACTATTTATCGGGAATGCCAGTTAAAATGTCGTAAGTAACAGTCCTGCTCGGATTACCACAACACAGTCTTTGATGAGCGTGTTCTAAATTGAATTCTGTGACTTCCTGTTCCGCCAAACATTTGTATACAATACTTAGACTTTCCTGCCCATTCAGAATTTATGTTCTTTATAGAAAAATCACCAGGCTGTGAGGAACTAGGTGGGTCTCTGGATTTGTATTACTGCATCTGAAAACAAACCCAACGGTATTCCAAACTGTTGGTTTTACTTTAAAGTATGGCCCATGAAAATCTGATAAATACTTAAATCTGTGAAATCTGTGTGCTTTAGGCCGTATGGTTTGAAGGGGATTGTGTAGGAATAATACGAAATATCGATGGCAATTCACCGTAGGCCATGCAGTTTTTAAAGTAAGTAATTCTTCCAGAAAAATTCTGTGCTGTGGTAATGAATATTACCGCTTCTGGCAGAAGATAAATAAATATGTTGAAATTTCCTGTAGCAGGAATTGAACATCAAAGCGTTAACCAATATTGTTGTACATTACCAGCAAAACATCCGCAAAAGGCAAATGTTGTGTGCGGAGAAAGTAGGACAAACATAATCGATTTTGGTCATTCGGTACAGTGAGGCTGCTGGTGAAGAGAAGTGTCTTCGAGTGGTAAAGTAGGACATTTATCGGTAAAGAATATATGACTTGCTTTCCTGATGGCGTAAACCAATTGAGATGTAAGTTATGTGCAAAATAATGTGGATGTAACATAAATATGGGTCCTGTTAACTACTTGTTGATTACTGCAGACTGACCTGGAGCTAAGTTTGGAGTTCTTCTCCCCAATATTTGTAATTTTGCTTTTCTTCTCACGGCATTTTTTGTGTTTTTAGTTTTCTAGTCTGAAATATTGTTCAATTTCATTTGAAATGCTGCGTTTCATACAGGTCATGTTGTGGATTTTCTGAGATTTTATTAAGCGGATATTTTAAATTAAAGTGATAAATCGTATGTACGTACTGTGTGGATGATAGCCGTGTCTTACACGTGGTAGGGGATGTATATGGCTACCGTTATCGGTTATAAAAATATATTTTACTCAAAAAAGGGAGGAACAATAGGAATGCTAAGTTAAATACTTTCTTGCATAAGTAAATTTTTAGGCTGATAGTCGTGGTATAGGCCGAAGTACGTAGCTAAGAAGATATCAATGCTAATGAAATACACAGATGGTGCTATACCAACCTACAGCGTTATTTCACATCAAAATCTATAATTTAAACGTTTTCTTCCTAGGCGCCAGAAAACAATTCTGGGAATTTCATTGAAAGAATGCTTCTGCGGTAGGCCCAAATGTTCGTCTGTACAAATCGCAGGATTTTGCAAGCAAGACGGAAGGGAAAAGAAAACAAGGACTTAGAAATGGCTTCCTAATCAAAAGAAGCTCCACACAAAATATTCAACATTAAGCATGTGTGCTTGAGAATTCTCTTTAACATTTTCATAGTCTTTTTAGTTTGCAAAGCATCTTTTCCTTGGTATGTGTCAGGGCCTCAGAGTTGGCCGGATATCTCTTTTTCAGTCTGTGTCAATGCTCCTTCAAGTCTTCTTGAGGACCCTTTTTTGTATACGCCAGATTCTTTAAGTACTGTATAAACTTTTTTTTCTAGACTCTTTTTACGCCCTAATTTCGTAAGTGCAATAATCCTAATAAAAAGTGTTGAAGAACTTTCTTACTAAACACAATACGATGTTGGCCATAAATTCGAGGCGCTACGGAAAGAAACAAGTGTGAAGAACGAAAGAAAAAGCTGTGGAACGGAAAAAAGTAGTTGCCAGCAAGCAAATTGTTCTAGGCTTGGCACAGATGCTGTTTTATCCGCGATGAAGAAGTTTAGGCAGTCAGTGCCCTTCTCGCTGCCCACGAAGTAATGCAGCCTACAGTAGCACAGTCAGGCACGTAACTTCAACTCAGGTATTACTTCGACTCTTGGTTTATTTCTTCGCATCCTTTCAAATGTACACATAAAAATTCAAAGGTTACGATTCTTCGAGCTGTGGAAAGTGGGAAGGAAAGCAATTATTAATTGTTGCAAGGTAATATTTTAGAATTTGTCTGTAACGAATGATAGCCATGAAAACCTATAAAAGTGTTCTATTTTTTACCTGAAATTCTAAACTGGAACATCCCGAATTTGGGTAGGATTTATAATTAGATGTTATAATTACTGCAGTTTTATCGATGCTCCGTCGCCTTACTCCCGGGAAGGCAGGCAGTTTAGGCGGTACGAATATTAGGTATTTCACACGGCGGAAATGATAAACCTACCAGTATATAATTTTCTATATACTATTGGCAAGAATCCTTTGCAAGCCTTATTTATAGGTGCGAGAATAGTGCCAAAATTAATGTTAGGGAAACGGGGCGTGAGAACTGGTTCAGAATATAGTCTAGTATCAGACCGTAGCAAGTAAAGTGAGATTTATTTGGGTTCCATAATAGCAGACCATTTCTTGAAAGACACCTTCTAATAGAGGTGCTTTTTTGGTCTATAGTGTTGTCTTCCCTGATGATTATAATGGCCGACACCGAAATATGTCGGAATGCTGTACGAGTATAAGCGTGTGGATTGTGTTGGACTAACTTGTAGACAAAAAATACGGAACCATTTACTTTAGATAAAAAATCCGGACATGGATTTGTACCACGATTCGTATGTTGTGACTTTGGAGACAGCCAGTGAGAAGTTAACACGGTGGACCAGCATTCACACGCTCGAAGTTATGATGTAGTGAAGTAACAGAATGTTTGTAAAGACACATAAATATGCCCTTTTTTCCCCCGATGTGCGAACTCGATTAGTGCTATGAAACGTTAGTCAGACGCACCATGATAACGGTGCTCGTTATCGATCCAGCAGCTGATGGTATTTGTTCTTCAGTACCTGCATGAATGATGTTTCCCATCCGTGCTACATCTTGCTTGATATATATATTTTTTGTGGTTACGTTGACTCATATATTTCTACAATATTCTATCGACAGAATATCGCATTCAAGATTATGAAGTCTGTGACCCTTGTCTGTCGCCTGGTGTTTTAATACTAATAGAAGTAATAATATAAAAACAGCCAACTATATGCAGCAATAACGAATTATTGATAATTACAATCAGCTCAACTGTTCCACCTCATCCTTGTCACCAGCAGGCAGCATCGTCGGTGCATTATACCACAAGCTGTAAACACAGTCTAATGCTCCTGAGGATGGGCGAAATTATCGCCCGAAACATGTTGAGCTGATTGTAATTATCAATGAAATTTGTTTTTGTTGCATCGAGTTGGCTGTTTTTATACTGTTGTATCAGTGATGCAGGTCACACATACATCAAATTAATAGAGGTAATACAAATACACAGTACATAAAACGCCAAGTTTCGTGAAATGAAACATTTCCTGTATTCAAGCTAAAATAACAAGAAAAGACCTACCCCATTGGGCCCGATTGACCAAGCTTTTTTTCAAACTCTGGGACCGTCCTCTAGAGTTTGAGAGTGGCTGTCAATATATGTTCCCTTTCAGATAATCTTAAGTCTTATTTCAAAATTCATTCTTGTTGATTCTCGCAGTTGGAATTACTCACGTAGTAAAATAATAATGAATGCTGAATAGAGAAATGAGAAGTGCATTTTTTTGGACGCCTCTAAAGAAAATGCCACATTGAACTGCTTGACCTAGACTCGAGAAGAGTATAAAATTTGGCTTTAGAGTTATAGGTTATGAAACTGTGAATTAGTTTTGATCGTCTGGGACCGGGGATAAATTGTCCTTTTTTGTGAACATGATGAAAAATATCTGGGCTCAGTAAAGACTTTGAATATTTTTTGGCAAACTCTGTCAATAAAATGTTTTAAAGAAGAACCTGTGCCACATAGTTAATCCAAAACATTGTTCACCGAATCGATTTAGGCAATTTATTTTTAAAATTTTTTCCAATTTATCAAAAGAACTCGATAATTTACAATAGAGCTATATAGAGTATTACTCTTACTTGCTTCTCTGTTTCACACAGAGCGATTCTTGCGCATTAGCGTATTATGTTAACGTTATGTTAGTATCATGCCTGAAGGAACTCCATTATTATTAGAAGTAAAGAACTTTCTTCACGCTGTCCGTTAAATTACATTGGCATCTTGATCCTTCTAGCTGGATATATCAGCAAAACTTGCTCTGTTTCTAATACTACCCAAACTTTGTGACTCTGATTCATCTCCAGAGAGTGTAATGAATTTATAGAGATCCACCTGTGGTGTCACATTTGTCGGATACAGAATTAAGTTATGCGTATCTCTTTGGTCCCTTAAAAGGCATTTTTCCATTAGAACTACAAAAGATGAATTAAAAACATGAGAATAATTAATGCAGTAATACAGAGACGTTAATAGGTTTAGGTGTTTTGTGGATAAGGGGCAGCAATATGATCATCTAACTGGCGAGGGTGTCCTTAACAAACCTCGCAGTCTAATAGTGAAGAGTACAATGTGAATTTGTTCGTCTGAATTATAATAATTTAAGAATGTAGTAATATGGCATGTGGCGCTATGTAGGTTAGCAGATACATGTGGATGTTGCGGAGGAACCATTTCCTTATCATTGTAATTTAGAATTTAAAACTTGAATTATTTTCGCATACCATAGTTTCACTATAGATTAAAGTGTATGTTTTGAATATCTCACTTCCTCAATTATGATACAGACTCTTCTGCATGAACATATTCCTATTTTCTTTTGTTTCGTCAGATTGAATGTACTTCTCCTCAAAATGCTACAGGAATATTTGAAGGAAGAAGAGAGAAATTAACAGGATTTTGTTAAAAATTGCACAACGGGTTGCTCTTAATTTTATGCTTCATCACACACTGTATTATTAGGGCTGTCAAGAAGTTCAGGTGGGCTAAACGTTCAGTACGAATGAGAGAGATGAGAAATGCACGGTGTACTGAATTTTACTGAGCCAACGTGGTTTACAGGAGCGACATAGTGATGGACAGAAGGATGATAATAAAATTAATATTGAATAGGTTGTGAAGAGTGGGCCGATACAAATGACTCAAGATGGGGCCCATTGGCAGGCGGGTTAATGTAAGCATTACAGTTAAATTGCCGCCTTCCTAAAATTGTGTAGTATTTCTTGAATAGCCGAGTGGCCGCTAGTTTTCCAAGAACGACTGTGCTCATTGGAGTTAAATTATCTGTAGAGAGAATATACTGGCCTAGGGTTACCCACCGTATCCAGCAGATTGCTCGTCCTTCACTAATTACATTCTGTACCTCCAGTGTTAATTGACGTCAATAGTCCAGTCGTATAAGTGAGAAGTCAGCAGACCACACTCAGACGCATGCAGCACTGAATGGCGATGTACAGTGGCATTGTGGAATAAATAAAATAAACAACGTGAACTTATAGTTGGTTATGAATTGTGACTTTGTGTAGGGCTACAAATAAGGCAGAGTTTCTTCAGAACTGCTTCCAGCTCTCCGCCCATCTATTTTATTTCATTGTCTTGGCGCAAATTTAGATGTCAACGTTACAGCAACTACTGCACCACTTATAATGAAACTCTCTATGATCATTACGCCTCTAAATAAGTACGTACCTCCATATTTGTGAAGTCTGAACCTTTATTAACAGTACCAATACGCAAGTCGTACGAATTTTTGAAGTGAGATTAATCCTAGGGTCAAGATCCAGAGCTTCAGCGCGACGACAGAATTTTGAAAAAGTATAGTATTGATCAGTGTGCTACATCTGATGTTTCGAGGGCTGAGAATACGTGATTATTAATTTTTTCGCGTTTCTGTGATGTGATGCCTTTTAGTTCGGAAGAGTGGTACAAAGGTTTAAAGGAACCTCTTGTCATTATTCGGAGTGACGATGGAACCTGTAATTTTATCAGAAACTTTCGTGCTAGTCTACCTAATTATGCACGTCACATGTTATAAAAATATAACAATTTATTAATATCCATTTTCTTTATGTAAAAGGGCCACCGGTGACAATGGCGATAACTGATGGAAGAACAAAATCCTAACTGTCTTATTTAAAGACGCTGTCAGTTGCGTATATGGCTTCGGTTTTAAATGGGTGAAAACTGAAGTACCCGAGGACAACTCTCATTGCCACTTCATCCACCTCTGTTCCCTTATGGACTGCTCTGGGATCGAAACATATTGATATATTGCTGATGTAGTCAGCTGATATTTGTTGACTTAGCTGCGGTGTCTCTACGTAACCTAATTGATTTACAGATATCAATATAACCGACACTAAATGAGTGATATTTGTGAAAGCCGGCGTGAACTTAATGACTGTGGAGACCTTCATGTGTGGGAATGCTAGTATAAACCTTCTACCATAACCATTACTAGCAACTCAGCTTTGCGAACTTCTGAGGTGTCAGCAATACTAACAACATGAGGAGGATTCTTGCAGCTCTGCGTGACTGTAGCGTTGTGAAAAATACGCAAATTTATTAAGAAAATTATTCATAAAAACGGAGAATAGTGGCATGGTAACTACAGAATATTAGTTGGTAAGATGGTAAGGAATTTTTGTGGTAACATGATACAAAGACTGCTACTTGTAGCATGGAGTGTCTTAGAACTGACTTATTTCAGAGCCCCTAAGTTCATTACCCGTTAATGCCAGTCTTTTTCTTAGAACAGCACACGTTTTGCCTGTAACGTACAGTGAAATATTCCTTCTGTTTCTGTAAATCGGTTGACTAGTTCAGTTCCATGAAATAAAGTCCTTCTTAAGGAATAACGTTTCTTTGTTAATCAAGAATTTCCACCGCATTGTATGAAACTGGCTCCTGTCTCGTACCGTATACATTCACTCCACAGTTTAGCATCCTATTTTTTAAGATCTATTTTACTGCTATACCCCTTCTACACCTCGATCTTCCGAGTGGTCTTTTTCTTTTACATTTTCCCATTAAAATTCCCTATCCCTTAATCTTCTGTCTCTTGCATGCCGTATGTCATGCCATTCGCGTCCTCCTTTTATTACTCTGATATTTCGTATTTGACGAATTATGAAGTTTCTCATTATGCATTTTACTCCACCCTTTCTTACATTTCCTCCGTCATTCTTCAAAATATTCTAGTCAGGACGTTGTTTTATAACCATATCAATCTCTGTTCTTCCGTTAGTCTTGAGAGACCGAGTTTCGCACCCATGCGAACAACAAAGAACATATAATTTCGTATATATCAATATTGGCGTTTTCAGATAGCAGACGGGGAGTGAAAAATATGAGTCCATTATAACGTATTAAACTCTGGAAACAATGAAGTCTCTTAATCAACGTATTCTTACCTCCTGTTAGGGCAAACAGTAATCTATCATACTTTTTTTCTCATATTTTTTGTGTTTCTTTTTCGTTTTGCTTCCCGCACCTCTTCATCCCCTTCGACAGATTTTCTCGAGCAGTCTATCTGTGCTTGTGATAAATTCTTAGTTCTTGACGTTAGGAAGTAATTTGAATGCAAATTGGTTCATACTTTTGCCTCTCTACTCATTTGATTCTATTATATGCGAGACCCCTTCGCTAGGGAAGGTCTAAAACAACGCTCTGCAGTTCTCATATGTTCCAGTGTACAGGATGCTGCATCCCTCAAGTAGTTTACTGACACTACACAGTCATATCTTCCATATGTTCCCTTAAATATACACAAAACAGAGAAGTTTTAAATAAAGCTCTAGATTATAATTTAGAACAGGTCTTTTATTAATCTACCTTCTATCTAAAACCAGTTTTTTTTTGCAAAAGGACAAGGTTTATTTGTTTTGTGTAGACTGGATACAGGGTTTTGGTGGGGATACGTGATGGAAACAAACCACTTGCAAGACCCAGGTGTAGATGGGAGGGTAATATTAAAATGGATCTTCAAGAAGCGGCATGGGGAAATGGAATGCTTTGGTCTGGCTCAGAATAGGGACAGGTGGTGGGCTCTTGTTAAATCGGTAATGAACCTTCAAATTCCATGAATTTCTTGACTACCTGAGAACCTGTTAGCTTCTCAAGAAGGACTCTGTTCCGTGGAGATAGTTAGTTAGTTAGTTAGTTAACGAGATATGTAAACTAAGATTTGTATTGAAAAAGTGCAGGCTAAATATAGCGGGTAAAATTTGAGGAAAGATCTAAATAGCTGCTTCTGTGGAGCTGAGTTTCTTTGAGGAACCAACTCAACCAGATTTGCACAATACAAGTGTTCTCCCTCTTATTGAATTCGGTGTTTTGTTACCCTCTTCGCAGGGTCCCGCTGCACAAACCTTTCGTAAGCTTAATCGTCACATGCCGTAGCTTTAATTTGTTCTAAATTCTCTCGAGTCGCCTCTCTCCTAACTTTAATTTGTTCTAAATTCTCTCGAGTTGCCTCTCAGTTTCAGGTGTTTCAGTTGAAATTGTTTTTCTTAATTTACTTCGTGTATGCTCCTTTGTTGTCTCACATTAATCACATGTGGTAAGGCGCAGATAAATATATTGATAAATTTGCGAATGAAAGTTGTTGAAATTTATGAGCTCGATATTTTATATCAAGAGTCTTTATTTATTATGGCGAATAATTTGAGATGCAATTGATAAGTTTGGTGGAATTATGTAGGACAGAAATGAAACCATATAACATTTCCACGCAAACTTTGTAGTATTCTCCGAATATTAATTTTCTTTTCACTATAACCCGTTGTTTTGACAGTGGAACGTTTGGAAAGGAGGATATGTAGAAAGTAGCTTTATGCTCCAGTTTTATGCACACAAATATAATACGCCCAGACATATCGAAATTCTGGGCAGTCAGAAAAAACATTCATAAAATTAAGGAAATATGTGTTTGAGACTGCGCCCTTCTGGTACGTTACGCAGCATGTAGTGGTAATTCCTTACCGACGTTTAGGGACTACCTATGAGTCCAATCGTCAGTGATAAAGAAATCCAAGAAGACTTGTCTTCTTGGATTTCTTTATCCTTGAAGATAGGACAGAGAGGTTGTGCCGAAACGTCAGGAAGGAATTACCACTATACGCTGCATAATATCACAGAACAGCACAGATCTCATCCACTTCGCAGGGGAAGCCTGCAATCACAAATATGTGTTTGTCGAACGGGAGAGCTACTGTTGACTTTCCTATAAATGCTTTCCACTGTAGTGTGGTGGACAATAGTTTCTTTCGTTTAAGATAACACGCAGGCGCAAGGTACTAGCTTGAATTGCTAAGGCTACAAAATCAATAGTAATATTAATTCTGAGAAGCAGAAAGTCTTGGGGAGAAAGAGAAAAAATAATATTGATCACTTAGGGGTTACAAGTCACGAGTTGAGAATTGGGTTCTGGAGATAGCAGAAAAATCGCCTGATGTAATTGATTTAGGGGTTACACTAGCAGGTCTTACCCCTTGATGTGTCCCTGAGGGCTGAGGATACGCTGATTGGGTCTGCTTCGTCTTCATTCACAGAATGCTTCAGTTTAAGCAGTTCCGCTTCCAGCTCGTGTTTCTGGAAAAAGAAAAAAGCACCCTGACTGAAAAAAATGCGCTCTCGGAGGCACTTCTAAACGTATAAGGCTTTAGCCTCCTTGCGTTATAGGAATTAGCGGAAGTGCCCTTTCTTCGCCCCATACCACATCGAAATAGATTATGAAATTCCTTATGAACGGGCGTGTTATTGCGGGCTTATTATGTAATGTCCCATTTATATGAAAGAGGAATATTACCAAAATTTTATAAGCATGTTCTTGCAGTAAAATAAAGCAAATATGTTAATAAGACGCTTAAGCCCGAAGGAGCAATTTTTTTACTACACACTCTGAAGTTGTTTGCTTACTCAGCAACGTGTTTGGCATACTTACTTGTGATATAAAATAATTATTTCAATCGGAACCACAAAATCTGATAATGTAAATGAGATATGAAGCTACATATCAATATTTTGCTACTTAAAACAGATAAAAATCAGTATATTAATTTAAAAACTTACAGAAATTTTCTCTTGTATTGTATATCTGTGTAATATAGATACTTAAACATTAGCTAATAGCTATTTTTCTTTGTAGTGCACATTGGGAAATCTTGTAGATTTTAGGAATTTCCTTAAAATTTCGAAGGGATATTTATTCAAAATTGTAAAGAATTCAAATTAACTGAGGCTCATACATACATGCGTACATTTCTGACGTACATTTTTTTTTATTGTTTTACACGTAGTAATAACCGGAATGTTAATATAGATATTTCTCTTTCTGTTTATTTGAATGGATCGTATGGTTTTTTTTTCGCGTATATTATGTTGTTTACTTCTATTTAGTAAAATTATAATATAGCTTCATTATATCGAGATTGTTGAAAATAGACTGTAATGGTAAAATTTCAACTCTAAACAAGTAGTTACAGTTGTGAATTGTTGAGTGTCGCTATTGTAGAAAGGGCGATAACAATTTTACGACTATCGAGTCTATGGTATCACTGCTATAAGTAATGCACACAATTCCGTCCAACATTGTTCTCTCACGTTAACCCTGTAAGTAGACGAAATTGAGCTGGATTATTATTGTGGACCTAGACGTAATAGATGAACTTCTGATAAGATATTCTGCGTTCTTTCTTCGGATGTTAACTGTATTAGAATGTAGCTGTAAATAAAGTATTTATACACTTCAAGAAAGCTTAGGTAAGAGGAAAACTTTAAAATTACATATAATATTATCATCGAGTTTGCTAGATTTAACCAAAACATTTCTGTTTGTCACTTATTGAAGGACGCGGAATCAAGATGTTACTGAGAGAGTCGCGAAGGCAGATCGACAGGGTATTCAAAGTTACATATAAAGCCCATTAATTTTTTATCCAACAGAATTCTATTTGCATCAGACGTGTAGAGTTATGTTTAAAATGCATGAAGAAATCATGACAAGATAAGCAAACAAAGAGACAAGCTACCGGCACTACAGCATACAGCATACAGCATACAGCATACAGCAGGGTTATTACATTTTATTATAACTGCTTGTTTATTATGTATAAAGTGGAAGATAAAGTAATAAGTCGGACTGTAAAATAACATCATCACACGTCCGCGAATTACCATCTGGGCACACATTTGAATGGCCGTGTGGCTCGATAATTGCATTGTCATCGCATGCTCATTAGTGGCATGTTTTGATGAGGTATTGCTGCTGTTAAAATCACTATCGGCCATGTGTAATGAAATTTGTGTCGTTGTTAGTCTTGCTCATCCAATACATGTTCTGCAGTTTCACATGAAATTGCCGAGTGACGATGTAGCTTTATAGCTATGAGAATGAATTGAGCAGAACGACGTGATGTAGTGACCACTGCTCCTTCATATTAGAAAGATATCCTTTCGATATCTGACATGTATCCCGGTTTTCGTCAGTCCCTCTAGTCGAATTCTGGGATAGGACAGTAAACTGTATTACGACCAATGACTTCGAAATCAGTGCTACTTAGTTCACCAACAATGCCCCCAGCCGGAGCTGTACTGTTGAGAATACTGCATCTAGTTCAAAAGGCTTTGTTCAAGGCTAAACAAAATGGAGTCACAAAGAACTGGCTTACGATTTTCAAGTGGTGGAAATTTGTGATACAGTGTGCGGGCTCCGTACTGTTCGACGATATGTGATGGGAGAAATTCTGTGACAGAGATGTGGGCGGATCTGTAGATAGGTTTGTAGGCATGTGTACAGACAGCCTGACAGACATTGGTAAATAACATTAATATGTAGACTGAGTGTTAAGTAGACTTACTAGTACTGACAAAGATAAACTGGGACCTTTACTTTGATTGACCCTTAGGCTATTTAACAACACTATTTACTCCGCAGAGTTCAATAACAGCGAATAAGACGATCACAGATTTGGGGCAGGAAACAAATTTGAGGAGACATTTGGGCTACTTTAAGGTAGTTTTGTTTCATTCTCCTGCAGTGAAGAAGGGAAGGCAAGCCCATCCTCACTCAGGATATTTTAATTGATATAGCTTTAGAGAATTTCTTCTTTCCTTAAATTAACAGATGACAGTCTCTTGTATGTTGGGCTGTGTCAAACCTAGTAACTTAGAAATTCGACTGTCCATTGTTAGTCGCCTGAAGCCTTCTTACCAAATCTCGTTCCTTTGGTAGGTGGCCCTTCAGAGACCCACCACTTACGTCAGGATTGTAGACGGAATGGCCTGGAGTAATGCAGATGATTTTCGGCATTGTAGGTGACGAAGGAATACAACCTTGTATTTCGAAGGACGCGTTTACTTACAGCACATTTTCGCAGTGCGCATCTTTCACATTAATCTTAAAGTCCTTGTCGCTTACAGTTAATATGTGAACTAACAAATACACTCAATAAAGTCATGACAAGTATTAAACTCCCACATGTTTTAACACTTGGTTACTCTCCTCAGGGAATTTGTTTTTTGGTACGAAGGAATATAATCCAACATATATGTGTATTTTCGTTACCGTGATAAAATTGTCAAAACATGTGGCTTTCCGTATTTATGTGTAACATTCCCAAACATCGCTGTTAAGCGACTAGCACTTTTTCTTTATGTCTGACGGACCTGCTTTCAAACTTTGACCCAGGGTCGGCTACCATGATTAAAGATTTTTTTTTGGCTGTACTCAGTCGCTCGAAGTAAATACTGGGATTTTGCCTTATAAAATAACACAGGTTTATTCCCAACCACTTCCTATTCATTTCTTCATCCTGTAAACACTGCAAACACACTTGAATTCTACTATACTTAACCAGTGGAATAGATAAAATTGCGGTCATACGCAATGATGAATCACTCCTCCCTTATTCACGGTGTTAACATCCAGAAGAGTCCACAGGTAATATATATAAACTTTTAAAATTAGGAAACTGTAGCCTGATTCTAATTGCGATTTATATATTTTCACATACCTTTATTTCTGCACGACGAACCAATCGGAAAAGTATCATGTCTTAAGCCTATGTAACATATAAGTTGCATTAAATAGAATTATAATTCATCTCGCCTAATAGTTTATAATAAACATAAGGCTTCCATATAACATTTTTAATAATTTCGGAAATGAAAGCAAAGTGTAGCCACAATTACTTGTTACTAGTAAATCATTAGTACAAAGAGCGACTTAAGTACATTGAAGCTCTTTCCTCTCGTCTCGTACTGTATGCTTTTACAAGCAGAAAGCTCCTTTTCGCTGAGCGTTGGAGGGGGGGGAGGCAATTCACGTCATTCGAGAGCCAAGCTAATCGTGGATTCTCCTCTGGTAACCGTGTTTGTTATTACATCTCTACTTCATTCTCTCTCCCACCCGTCAGTCTGTTTTGCAGAAATTCGTCTCTGCCGGTTATCTGTATTGCCGTCGTTGCTATGCCCTCTGAATTTTAAATTCTGTACCAATGCCGGCAAAGCAGATTTTCTGACAAGAAATCATTACGAACTCGTATTTTTGGTTAGATATTTTGATGTGTGTTTTTTTTTGTTTATCCTCATTTTTGAACTTAGGTATATGTATTTTGTTTCCTCATAAAATTATGTCTCTATACATTTTTGTTTCGATTCCTAGTACTGTTGAGTCTTTTCCGTTTTACTTTTCCCTCCTACGATTTTTTTTATTGACGAGAATCTCTAGCCCGGATGTGACGTAGGACATTGCCAGGAGTGAATGTATACCAGACGAAACGGTTAACACTACCTTTTACATTGGCGAGCGCTAAATTTCGAATTTCGGCAGAGTGATCACCTCTCCAGCAGAAAAATTAAATTGCTTTTCCTGAATTTGTTTAGCTATCGTTAAGAGTTTTATTTTAAAACAGGCCATATTGCGTTATTACATATCCTTCTTAATTCATAATGTACTCTGTAGGTATACGATATAGGACAGGTACAGTGTTCTCGCTTAATTCATAGACTACGGTCTGGTATGTGGCAGTGCATTTTGTGGTCATGCGGATTATTTGTCAGTACGTAAGACCCACGTTTGACACAAACTCGCTAAACTCAAACAATCGAATTTTACTGTTCTGTGACACGTATTTAATAATGTGCCTGTTGGAAAGTTCATTTTATTCGCAGATTCATTGATTTATTGTCTCTATGAAGGTATTCCATCGTTACTAAGGGGGATGTAGTGGACAGCAAGCCAGAAAATGCTCGGAGTTTCTGCCTTTTAATATGAGCCTTCAGATCGTCTTTAAATATTGAGAGTTTTAGATATAAGTAATTTTCGCCAGTAAATTTTAGAAAATAACTGATTTCCTATGTTACCATTCACAATCGTCCTGTCATTTGACGATATATAGGCCAAAATGTGTAGTTGGTAAGGCTCAACAATAAAAATACATTGTTATTTATTGAACCCCCATCCAGGTGTAGGTTCATTCTTTTGTCTTCCTGTCTGTCTGTTCCATGAATTTAACACATACAGTAGACTCTCCGTGGTGTGCTGTGAATTGTGCACGTCAAAATCCTTTGTACAGTTGGTTTAAACAAATTCAAAAGACCGTGTCTTGAAGTTTCCACGGGGATTTGCAGTAATTTTTGGTATTTGTAGCTTTGGTACTGTGGGACTATTTCACTGACGTGGGCTGGAGAGGGTTCTGCAGTGTTCTGTACCCGTAGATAGAAACAAATTTTGTTATTGGATTTCATTACGAGAAGTAGACGAGGAAGTCTGTAAGCCGGGAAAGTGTTCTGTTTTGCATTTTTAGCATAGTTACATGAGAAACTTAGGGGCCGGGTAGCGTAGACGGTGTAGCGACTGGCTACTGGCTGGACGGTCCGGGGATCGAATCCCGGTGGGGGGCGAGATTTTCCGCGTCTGTCCAGACCGGCCCTGGGGCCCACCCAGCCTCCTGTACAAGGGGTACCGGTTTTTTCCCGGGCGTAGAGGCGGCCGGGGCTTGGGGCTGACCCCCACCCCATCTGGTGCCGAGGTCCTAGAAAGAGTACAGCTATACCTTTGCTCACCCTAAGGGACTTAGTAACCTATAAAAAAGGGTGAAACCTACATGAGAAACTTCATAATATGCAGGTTTTCTACTCACGAAATATTAGCGTCATCAAAATATGTAAGATGAACTGGGTCGGTCATGCGGCATGAATGAGGTGATATGACGATTTGGCGTGTTGGACGAAAGAACTGCGAGGAAAAGACGGCACATAGGATCTCGTCAGAGAATAATTAACGGTTTTGAGAAATTCAGTGTGAATATCTCGTCGCCCCCGCATCGTAGTATTTTACTTTCTCATCACTATCGTAGTAAAAATCATGGCCAGCCTATTATACAACCCCTGATTAATCACAAATTTTATGCATTACATTATCTTATTTAGCAAATAACGTAAGTAATGCATGTCATTTGTTTTCAGATTAAGGGAACTGGTAATGTGAAACTTCACAATGATGCCTGTTCTAATAATTGTCCGAAATATTATCATTACCAGGAGACAATTAGTTACAATTGACGAAATTCTTCTGTTAATTTGACTCCTTTATTGAACCCAATTTAATGTTTTGTTCTGTACTCTCTGCATTATTTTTAGTGTACTGAAAATATGCAGTGAAAGACATAAAGTTATCTGAACTGCTAGCTGACTTCAGCTGCAATCTGTCATTTCGCATGAATATGCAATTTCAATTTGTAATTCATCCTGACGGTTTCCGTGAACCTTTCACGGCATTTCTGTCACTATAGCAGTACGACTGGAAGAGAAAATTTTAACGACGCCCACATTTTACCAGAAAACGCCACTTCAGCAGCATGATATATTCGCTCATATTTAATTTGTTTCGTGAGATGTAAACATTTATAATTACAAATTGCGCCCTTTTCTAGTTACTACAATAGTGGAGATTTCCGCTTTTGTAGACTAAACCTACTGTCCCTTAGGGTAATACACCAGAATTCACACCTTAGCAAACCGACAGGTGAAACTTAAATTTTGCAGATTTTAATCTTTATGTTTTCAGACATGAGATGGCAAGACGAAAGATTCTGAACTGAGTGAGATCATGCATTTCCTCATTTTAGTATGCCAGTCCTACTTTTATGAGTGTAAAAGTTCAGTAATTTTATAATAGTGAATGTTTCAGTCAATGATTTGCTGTCATCATGCCCAACTACGAAAATACAAAATTGGGATAGATTTTACGACTGCATTTCAGCTTTGAGATCTCAACTTTTACAAACTACAATACCCATGTAACGTAAGAGACATAGAGTGCATTCTATATCTGATGACGGCTAACCACGTTTAGCAGAAACATATAGCTTTATTCTTTCCGAATAAAATGTTGTATTGGCTGATAGTAACACTCGTTTTTATTTAGTAGAGCAGCAGGGGCATTCTACCTTAAAGGACAGTAATTTCGACTTCTATAGTTCCAATACATTAAAATTTTGCTGTATTATAAATGGATTGACTATCTGTATTTATATAACTAAATTTCTCCCTGCATCTTCGTGAGGCCAAATGAACGTATAATTACTTTTCTCCAAAACAGAAACTATGGGATGTGATAGTGAGGTCTCGGCATCTAAGAACAACCGTACTGAAAGACCTGAAGTAGCAAGCGTAAGTTTTTTTACTGCCTTTATACTGGGTATTACGAAGTTACATTGTAAAAAACGTGGAGAACAGCAAGCACGTGTATGCCTTTGTAGTACATCAGCTGAAATTCATGTTCACAAAGGAACTGGCTAAATATGTTTGTAGAATTTACAGTATGAAAGCATAAATGACACCATTTCTGTAACGAGAATTTATAGGTTTATATTAAAAGAAGCCATTGAAATATAATACGCAAGAGTTCTGTATGATGTGTTAAACAATCAAGTAAAATAAACTGCAGCAGGTATTTAGTTAAAGCGCAGGAATAAATAATAACAACATTTACAGTACGCCCTTAATATTTGTCACAAAGTTTAAATAGAGATCTGAACAAGGCTTTTTAATTAGCTTAATTCAACAGAATTTCAGTCTAAATTATGACATATCAAGAATTATTTTTTAAAAAGTCTTCATGTAAAAAATGGGTATATGAAAAGGGGGATAAAGAATTTCGATGGGGGATCTCTTTGAACATGAACGCCTGAACACAGAATGGAAGAGATTGGGATGGTATTGAAAAGTGTCATAGAGTTTCAGGTTATACTAACATGAACTGTTTTGTCTTAAGTCACTATTGTCTTATTTGCACTTTTCTGAACCTTGAGCCTTTCAGTTAAAGTAATAATAAATTTCAAGCTATCTTGAAGTTTCTAGCCTGCAGAGACAGATACTGTGCTCGGTCTTAACTGCGCATGTTCTGTAGAACACCCTAGACGGAAATTCAGTATAACAATAGCCGCTTGATTGATCAAGTACTGAAATGAATAGCGAGAAGGAACTTCCTTTCATCTCTCTCCTCCGCTCCGAAACAAATCACCTCATTTCAATATATTCTATTCAGACTGGAACGGAATTTCATCAAGCTTTAGTCTCATTGGATATAAGGTATCATTTTCTAGACTCTTTCTTCTCTTAGTGATTTCAACGAGTAGAGTCAGTAATTTGAAGCGGCCAGGTGGAATAGAGAACATGGGTGGGAGTAAGAAAGGATGAATTTCCCTCGTATTTTATACACCCAAGCAAACTGAACTGCACTGTAAAATGTATTAATGTTGTCTACACTCTCAAACTCGTCATGAACAAAGCATCGAAATTTCTAATGGCAGTTACAATGCACGTCTCATTCCTAATGTTTATACTCGTAATTCGCCATTTTAAAATATCATTTTTCAAGATGTCGTTATACTGAAAGTACAAATATTTTGCTGCAGCGGTAATGGCCCTGCAGCTAATCACACTGCACAACAGTTGGAAGTTGCTCTGTCTTGTATTTTCTTACACATTCAGCATGCCAGAAATAATGTTATTGTTTTGGAATTATTCTAACAAATTTAAACTCGAGGCGATTTTATGTGTCTAATTCTTACATTAAATTACATTAAATTAAGACAATAACGCAGTCAAAAAACGTAAATTACAAATAAGTGTGTTTATTTTATGTACAATAATTTGGTTACAATATGTTTTGACCGGAATAGGCCATGGTCATGTAATAAGAGTACAAAAAAAGTAAAAGTAGGATGAATGCAATTTTTGGTATTTTGAATATGAATGAGAATTCATTTTACAATGAACTTATGATTTTTAGGGAGCTACGTTTTTTTTTATTTCAAGAGGGTTATGACACCTAATATTGCATTTATTCTGCTGACAGCTTGCGAGCAGGATCAGGACAGAACTGTTCCGTCCTGATCCTGCTCGCAAGCTGTCACCAAAACCTGTATGACATATACCATTGCTGTGTGTACAGTGAAAAACTCCTGATGATGGACAGAGGAACTGTCCGAAACATGTAGTGTTTTATTCCTAAAATAAATTTGAGAAATTAGTGCGTCTAGTTGGTTTTATTATAAGAATTTATCACGATGCACGTCACCTGAACGTCAAACAGTGATAATGAAGTGGTGTGATTAATATGTGTTTGCATTAGTCGTTTTTATATGAAATAATTACATATCAATGTAAAAATGCGCTATAAATTTCAACATTACATTAATATGTTGAGTACGAAGTTGTCTAACAACCGTGTATCGAGTGCAGGTCTTTGCAAAGCGCAGTGGCTAGACTGTAAGACACAAGGCAATGATTCTTGAGCTCATTTCTACAGAATTCGTTTCTTCCATTTATTGGAGCTTTAGTATGTAAATTGTATGGAAAGACAGCAGAACTGGGAATTGTATTTCGTTTCAACAACTGGTATGTTGTAGAACACCCATCCTAACCTGTATGCTACTGCATCGAAAGAATCGCGCATAAAGTTTGTGTGTGTTGCGTGAAGTTTCATTAAAATGGAAATTGGCAAGCAATGGAGCAGGATCTCCATAATTCGTAGTTACCAACGAAATGTGTATCCAGCTGGCGATAAGAGCTGCTGTTTGCATCAGTGGCCTATGGAACATGTCCTGTGTTTGTATTTTGGGTTCTGTGTCTGCAAGTGTAAAACGAATTGTTCGATTTTAATTGCACTGCTACTCCTCTACTTTTCACACTGCCCCCGCTCCTATCGTGGAACGAACATCTCTTATTTCCTGTTGACAAAGACCGTGTCCTGTTTTGTTAGCCATTCGTCGCACGTGGTTTACGTCGTGATCAACTTTAAAATTCTTCAGCCAAAATTATTTTTCATTGTTACAAATTGATGATCACCTCTTGGAGATGAATTCTTCTGATATAATTCAAATACATTTTCGACCATTTAGTTGCGAAATTACGCACCATATCAACTTAGTTTGTCACGACACTCATGCACTCATTCATTCATTCAGAGAGACAACATATTCTTCAGTCATTCCAACCGTCAGCCACTTCATTTCTTCCATAGTCAACCACATTATTCAGTTCTTCAGTCAAGTTAGGTGGCTATTCTGTGAGTGGATCAGTCAGTGTGTGTGTGTGTGTGTGTGTGTGTGTGTGTGCGCGCGCGCGCGCGCGTGAGGGAGAGAGAGTCTCATTCAGCCATTTCTACAGTCCGCCAGGACAAGTTATTCAGTCAGTTTTTTGTTCAAACAGCGATGACAGATTTTCCACTACATGTATGCGCACTTTTCAACTATTTCAGTGACACATACAGGCTATGTACGCAGGTGGCGTAGATAAGTCGTTTTTGAGCAGCTGTAATTACGCGTATGCTCTTCATAACTGCCGTACCCGCTCATTAATCTCATTGCATCTCAGATACTTCTGTTTTAATAATGAATCTCTCTCGCCTGTAGTAGGTAAACAGCTACATATTAATTAATAATGATGAAGAAACATGCTCACTGACACAACTTACTTGCTAACCAAATTTTCGTAGATTGATTACCTTCAGTAAGGGTTATTGCCTGATCATCTTCTCACTAATTCCAGTAGAGGATATAGGCTTGCCAAGCAATGAGATCAAGGATAACCAATGTACGTTATCCTTGGCGCTCCCTATGATTTCCGTGTTCGAATTTCGGAAGCCTATCTTGTACTGAACTATTTCTTCCTATATCTTTTTATAGAGCTCTATTCAAATAAGCAGCCAAACACAGTTTCTCGCTCTGTAGTAAGCTGATACTGACAAAACCCGGTATGCTGTTCACAAAAATGACGATTACAAACTCAAAGCGAATATTGTTTTTGGTATTATAGTACATTACTCACAAAAAGACACACAAACGTGCGAAAAACTTATTTTGCAGTTTGAAACGAAGAAGTTACTTAAAAAAGACCAATAATGAACCCCCAAATCTCACGCGATATAGATATCCACCCTCCAGTTTGTCAACTTTCACTAATTGACGAAAATTATTTTTAAATTCCTGTATGACAAATTATCGTTACAGGTTTATCCAAACGATAGGTGATGCAACGAATTTGCGTTAGAATTTTAATCATCATAGCAAAATTAACATGAAAACGTGGTTCGCTTTTGATGTGTCGCTTAACCCGGATGAAAGAAGGTGAAGTTATATACATGTAGCCTTTCGAAACTTAAATCACTGTTGTGATATATGTTTTTGTCGTTTAATCAATTTTGTTCATAAGTGAAATAATAATACTTTGAAGTAAATCACAGCTTTCTTTCAAATCCTAACCTAACCTATGAGACTTGATCATCTTTCATTCTCATTACAGACAGTGCAAGCACTTCAATCCAAATAGCTTCTTTAGGTAGATCACAGCATGAGAATTGAGCCAAAAAAATAATAATTGAAATATTTTCTTTGACTTCCATGGTAATTCAGCTGCTCGAGAAACGTCCTGTTTTTACTAAATGCGAGTGCACAACACTCTCTGCACGAAGTTATGCTGTTGCTGCTAATTCTGGACTTAATAGTCCATTCAGATTTATTTTGATACTAAAATTCATACTGTTGCGTCTATTTAAAGGCGCGCCTTAGCCTTAATTTTTGGTCTGGTTGTAAAGAGAAAATCAAAATACGTCTGTTCAGGAAGACCTTAAAAATTAGAGTCAATTACACTGAGAAAATGCCTCCATAAAATTAATAAACGGTTGTTCCCAGATATAAAACCAAACTGTTAGTCCACTCTTGATCGAAATGGATGTCATTTCCCGTTCTGTGATTACGAGGGGTTAGAAGGCTAATTGAGAAAAGGATGGATATATAAAAGTTAATATTGTGCAATTCCAAAACCTGAGTCCATAGTAGCGGCAATTACTGATGTTGTCTATAGGGTTTACTCATTCGAACAATTTCCACCAAGTATCCTCCACTTACGTAGGTAATATTGGAAGTTACGACAATTCTATTAACTCTGATTTGTACTGCAGCAATAATGTCAATAGTAATCGGTATTAATGTTCAGCTCCACAAGTAGTTACATACGGAATCCGCTCTTTCGGGTCCTACTGTAGATTGTGTTGCTCTTGTTTCAGTTATGACGTGGTGTGATCAATCATAAACACACAGGACTGCGAAAATAGACTCAAATTTCCTTGTCAGGCTACAAGTTTCTTTTGTTTTTTTTCATGAATAGCTGAGCTGCCGCTTATGAAAATACATCATCAGGTGTCACGCTTGTATATGTTGGGGCTTTCGTACGCGAACTTTTAGGAATTCTTTACTTGGAATGAAAAACATCAGTCACCATTCAGATATTAACCGGAAGTAGCTGTGTAAGTTGAGGATATGGTGCCCTCTAAATTGATAAATATTTACCATTAACTATTTACCAATCAAGAGGCCTACGTCGTCTCTTCTCAACATCAGCGTCAGAACTTGTAATCTTGCCGTGTAAGCTCTTACTAATTTCGTGTTTGTAGGGTCAAGGTTTCAGGAAGAAGATTTACATTGTCTTATTCAGTCCCTAGAATAATATCTTTAACAACATCACGAACACTTCTTTCCTTATCTTACCCAATTCGTCAAAAAGAGATCCGAGTGGCTTCTGCATTTACTTTGATGTTGGATAGCACTCTCCATCAACATACTGGGGACAGAAATTTGATATTTTGTGAGGCAGTAAACAAGTAATTTAGAAAACAAAATGTTTACACCAGTTAAAAATTAGAAAGGCAGCACTACGCACATCTTTGACGTTGTAAGAGTTATGTGTTAATATGAAACTACATTATGTAAATTATGTGCAAATATAAATTAAACTAAACTAAACTCCGTGGCCTTAGTCCGCACGCGAACTATACCGACAGAGCGGCCACCGCCGGTCGGCGAAGTTAGTGCCAACTTTTGCGGATAGAGGGGTGTAACGTGGTCAGCGCAACGGTTCCCCACAGCCGTTAATCTCTGTTTTCTAGACCTGGAGCCGCTACTTTTTTCATTCAAGTAGCTCCTCAATTGACCTCACGAGGCTGAGTGGACCCCGTTCCAG
>Ga0123354_10002298_pt1 | contig 25011 bp, 10 predicted proteins | sample TergutLab28metaG_2_FD_97872 | JGI IMG/M metagenome (GOLD analysis project Ga0123354, IMG submission 97872) | Labiotermes labralis P4 segment gut microbial communities from Petit-Saut dam, French Guiana - Lab288 P4 | ecosystem: Host-associated > Arthropoda: Insects > Digestive system > Gut ...
AACAGAAATGAGTACCAGGAGAATTTCCTGGGGGTAAAGGCGGCCGGTGCGTAAGGCTGACAACCTTACCACCATCCTGTGCCGTTGTCACGAAATCTGGGAACCTTAACTTCCTGGAACCCTATTAGCCTGTCCAGGCCTGTAAAGGGACTGCTTTACCTTTACTGCATACATTTAATAAACGCCACAGAAATATTACCTTTAAGGTTATTTTTGATTGTTGTATGACGGTGTGTTACTTAAAGTCGTTAAACAGCTTACTAGGCACTGCTGTTAACGGAAATATGGATAATTACTGTTGCAAGAGGTTATTTTTGTAATTGTTAAAAAATGGGATTTGTGCTATGAACAATGGGCCATTACTACATTGAGCAGAAAAGGACATCAAGGATGACAGTGTAAAAGCCAAATAAAATTCTGACAATCGGCAGACTTTCTTTTTTCAATAAATAGCAAAGACAACTTTGGTCTCTTGGCTTTTAACCACGTCTCGAAGAGGAGGGAACATCCCACACAGTCTACGACGACCGACGAAGAAAATGTCTGAACTCCGGCCAGTGCCGTTGTTCCGCAATAGTGGCCTCTGGCGGACCTCCCTTATTGCCAATTATAACAAAATTTTCATCGGAATCTACAATAGCCGGGTCGAGTTCATCGGCTGGTTATTAAACAAATAAGGTTCTTTAAAACTGAAAAGTGAGACGACACTGATTGCTAACAGCTATTTCAATAAAAGCAACCTTACCTGCCCATACATATGCGTTTCTTAAGCAGAAGATTTTTTTTGACACAATAGCAAAGTCGCTAAAAGTGCCTATTAACTTTATCATGTCCATCCCGCTGTTCCGCATGTTTCAGCGCGGCTCCTATGCATGGATTTTCGTGAAATTTGGTCTAGGGCACTTCAGAGAAAATCAATCGAGAAACTCAATTTGATAAAACTGGGAGCAAATTATCGGCCACTATGTTGAAGTACTAAATAGGTTTTGTTGTTGCAGGAGATACTGAATCGCCATAAAAGCTCTCTATTCCGAGTGAAATGGAATCAGGCTATTAGGGTAGCAGAGGAGATATACTTTTTTACGTCGGTTCCTCAACATCGCCCTGGAAGACCTAATAGTGGCTCATTACTAGATTTAACGATGAATCATTTTCAGAGGTTGCTGGACTCATTGTTCATGTCGAAACACGTAAACAATAATCTTCCTACCCCAATATAATTTTCAAATTCTCGAATTAGGAAACAAGATATTGTTAGCCTACATAGGCATATTTACCGGCGTTAGATATGTACACCGAAAATTGAACACTACGTTAAAATTCAGTGCTCAGTGCCCCTACTTCGTATCCGGGAGTTCTCGGGTTCATCTAGCCACGTTGATCAGCTATCCTGGCTAGTTTTGCTGTGTTTTTCTCGGTGCTTCAGGCACATGCCGAAATATTAGGCCCTACCCTAAATTACGTTATCACAGCTCGCTTTCCTTTTCACTATTTGTTAAACTCACAGCTCTACGCTACATAATCTGAGAAACTAACAGTCATACATTGAAACCTTAAATAAAACGGTATAAATGTGCAATGAAATCTACACAATAAGACAAACAAGAGCAAGTATTTGAAATGTGTTTATCACATGATATTCATTACCGACATTTTTCGACAGCAGTCGTGGTCATCATCGCGGAAATTTATAATATTAAAAAAGTCCAAACAGAGTGTTAAAGTGTATAGGTGAACCACTCACTGTTACGACGCATGTCTCAGACCTCCTACACAGTCACTGAATATCAGCTTATTAACTACTAATATCTGATTTAAAAAACTAATTTTTCCGCAACCGTCCAGACCGGGCTCACCCAGCCTCCTGTAAAAATGGTACCGGGTTTCTTTCCCGGGTGTAAAGCGGCTCGGGCGTGGCTCTGACCACCAAACCCCATCTAAAGCCGAAGTTAATGAAGGAGTAGAGCTATACCTCTAATCCCAATCTGGGCCTTCGTGCTCTTTTCTAGAGTGAGCTTTAACTTTTACCTGTAGTAAAATAAAAAATAGCACAGCTATAAATAAATAAATAAATAAATAAATATATATATATATATATATATATATATAAACGATTGTATCTTTAAGTAAGGAAGTTAAAACGACTGCCATCATAGTTACATATCTGGTTTTCTATGGAGGAGTGTGCTATAAGTGGGAATGTTTAATATTGGTATGTAGCTTTGTTCACAGTTTGATTGGACTCCTTGTAATCTTGTAAATTACAATGATGATGACCGCGACTGCGGTCGAAACATGTCGGTAATGAATAACGTGAGATAAACACGTTTCACGTATTTGCTTTTCTTCGTCCTATTGTGCAGACTTAATTATCCATGTAATGCACGTATATAGAATATATTAAATTCCTTTAAATATGCGTTTATCCCAACTTGTAATTCAAAACTGCACTTTTGAATTTAAGAACGTAAACAATTCGACTTAAGATTAAGAAATTCACTTTTTTTTGCACGGAACAAGAGCCCCCTAGCGGGCCAGGGCCTCCTCATTTATTGCGGCTTTACGATCCCACTCAGACACACAACACCCAATAGAACTCCTTCGGACGAGTGATCAGACAGATGCAGAAACCTCTACCTGATAATACAAAACACTCAAAAGACCCAGACATCCACGCTCGCGGCGGGATTGGAACCCGCAATCCCAACAAGCGAGCGGCCGCAGACCCACACCTTAGACCGCGCGGACAGCGGAATCGCCATAATATTCACATACTCCCCAATATTAACGCAGACGTTCACCGACACCAGTACCGTCACAAGAAACTCCGTTGCGCTAACCTGAGCCACCACCATTCCCTGCTGTATAGTATACAGCCATCGACACAAATAAGAGTTCTTTCTCTTATACGACTATCCTGTGCTTGATTAGCACCACACCGTCACTACGTACCAGGGACTGGAGCTATATCTTCAAGCATTCTAGTCTTCGCCAGTAAATGAAGATGAATAATTAGTTCAGTCGCTTTATGAAAGGAGAAGAGAAGAGACCTCAGTAGGAAGCTCAAACGGACCCCACAGCGTGGTAACGAGGAGGAAAACACCCTACTGATTTTACATTCATGGTTCCGTTCATCGTTATAATTGTTCCAAAATAAACACCAACAAGATGACACTTCTGGTATATCCTTTATTTCACGGTTAGTCGTCCTTCACTCTACATGTTTCGAGCTCCTTGAAGCTCGAAACATGTAGAGTGAAGGACGACTAACCGTGAAATAAAGGATAGTCCAGAAGTGCCATCTTGTTGGTGTTTATTTTGGAACCCTACTGATATTTTAATGAGACGGACTTTTTTTATTAACGTCACTAATTCAATATTAGGCCTATTACACTCGGCAATAGGAGGTTGTACATGAAGTTCAGCGCATGAAATTTTGAATGGAACGTAACTTGAAAGTAAACTTTGTACTGATTTAAAGGAATGCAAAGAATTTGCAAAATTCCTCTACAGAAGTAAGTCTGTTGAATGCATCCCAATCTGCAAGAAAAGAATAAGGACAGAGCGAGGTTCTAAATATCAGATGCACCGTATAAAATTCAATTTACAAAAACATGTACCCTCAGAAAGTCGTTGTACATGTTTATACCATTATCCAAATAACGGTCGTCATGTGGATTTCTGTACAGTGCAGTCCCATGCTGAGGTGCAGGGAACACACTACATTTCCCCGCGTCCTACGATTCTACCACCTATTGCATTCAAGGCTGCTAGAAGAATATGTCGATTCACCAGCTCCACTATGCTCTGAGAATGGACTATTTCACCCGCAGGAAACTGGATGTGACTTCTTGTGTAATGCTGGAGACAGAGACTTACATGCCAGCCACTTCGGCCTGGGTCTTGATCGACAGAACCGTCCATGAAAAGGCTTTTCTTGCACACGTGCCCAACCGTTAGAAATAGACTCTACAATTTAAATAAATTAAAAATCCACTGCACCGTGTAGAAACCAAAAGGACTTCGTCTGGTCAAGAACCGCCGTGAAAACGTGAAAACCTGAAACTTTATACACAATTTACTTTAAAAACATAATCCGGACACGTGAAGAATCGAACCAAATCTCCACATCCGAAGGTGGAAGTTGTTTCTTTATGTTGTAAATTCCACCGCTCTGGTGTAACAGATCCTGACGTCGTACTCCTCAGGTACTTCTTCGTACCAGCTACCTGCAGCACAATCCGCGAGGAGCCTTTATCTGGTTACGAAGGCCCCTGCCCTTTTTTGACACCACAAGATTAATTACCACGTTCACTGTCAGTGGAGGCCACCTAAAGCCATTCGAATCTAATCACACACTCCCAATCCATTAAGATATATCCCGAATTCACCTTCCCTTCCACGCGTATGATTTCCAAATTATATCTTCTCTTCAGGTTTTTAGACAAATATAAACATGTCTCAACTTCCCCTACGTGTGTTGCATATCCGGCCAAAACCTATCAGCCTTGATGTTATCACCCTCATACGTAGTGAAGAAAAATTATGAATCTTATCATTCAAATATCTCCTTACCTGTTAAAAGTATTCTAAAAACTCGAATAATATATATTCCATAATTGCCAGTATTATTTGGAAATACACTTTTGGAACTGTACTGCCACCTCTCAGGACACTCATGCCTGCTGTCAGTCCAAAATGTAATAATAATAATAATAATAATAAGCAATTGGGTTGTCACCCGGTAGCAGTGGTTATTTTACAAGTATACAAAATATGAAATTGTCTACTAATAAATTTAAGTCAGGAGGACTACATGAGAAGCATGTAGTGGCAACTTGGAATCTTGGGACCAATCTCAGCATTGAATCGCTTCGAGGAAGAAGTTCAAGATATCAGATCTTAGTACCTAGATGGAATCTTTTGCTAATCTGATGTGGTAATGGAAAAATAATGTAGACCCTCTCAAGCAAGAATAACAGAAATGCTGTGAAGTTATGTTACAGTGCCACTGTGAAAAGCAGACAGGTGACACGATGCACAGACCAAATATTTGCCAGTGATGTACTGGAAAATGCATGAGATGCAAAAAACTTAGGACATGATACGTGTACCCCGTGACCAGCTGCAGAGACTGCTTGTGCTTTTCTGGAACTGTAGAACAAGATTCTTAAATGATTGGTTTATTTATCTTCCGAAAGTCGTTTTTATGTTGCCTGTCATAAAGTGCCACTAAACAGTCCGCCGCACGACACTCCTTTCCACTGCCAGACCAGCGTAGTGACCAACAAGCTTATTCCCATTCCATCAAGAAAATCTACCGCGCACTTTCACATTCGAATGTTACGCGGGTTAACTTAGGTCTCCCCAGTTCTAAGTTAAAATTATGTCTGTATTTGTTACTAAGAAAAATTTTACGTCAGAAGAAAGGGCGCGAATTTTCGGAATTCGTGATTTATCCCAGAAATCATATTCAACGACAGATACCTTGACAAGCACACATCAGTTCAGTCAGGTTAGTCTTTTCTTGGTCAGGCAGTGTTTGTCAATAGTGTGTTTTGATCAATGTCGTTCCATTAATTTTTTATGCTTAACAAACCAACACAAACCGACAGTACAGTATGCAGAACAACTCTTAAGTTACAGAGGTCTACCCTCCGGTTTTACTTACTAGTGGTGAATTCTGGTATTTGGGCTGTTCGGATTAAGACGGGCAGCAGGGTGGCAGCCTGTAACAAAATAAATATTTCTTTGAGTTCCAACAAAGTTACTGATAATTACCACCACAACTACCACGACGACGACGACGACGACGACGACGACGACGACGACCACCACCACCACCACCACAACCTCATCATTAGAATGCACTAGATAATCAGAACTAGACTTCGCTGTGTTTCAATCACATCACAACTTGGAATAAAAAATATTTTTTCATCCTTTCCAAAGCGAATGGGCTGAAATTCCCAAACATGTGAAATTGTACGACAGCCACTATGGCCTCAATAATGAAAGCGTTGTCATTCTTTGTCAGCCTTTTGTGCTCCGCTTTGGACGATACATTTTTCTGCTCCAAGTTACAAAATGTCGACACAAAACTATGATTCTAGCCCTCAGCTTGGTTATTGCCTTTAGATTTCCGATTCACAGGACTATTTTCTTTCTGCACAATTCTCTAGTTCTAAATACATATTATTATTATTATTATTATTATATACACAATACATTTTTTGACATCCTTCGCAACGTCGCTTTATTTGTATATATTAATTGACAAATAAAACGTCTCACATAATTGCAGACTAGTTTATTGCTTTTATATATTCCAAAATTCTATATTATCTGTGACGGCATAATATCGCCATCAAACCAAAAGTTAACATCCTCACATACGCCATTCATTACTTTGTGTCTTACAGTAGTGTCATTTTTAAGACATCTGCGCATTTTTCCCAAGCCTTTTACCACACATCATTTTACGAAAAGTCTCCAAGTGTAGCTTACGCCTAAAAAAATGTCCGTCTGCTTAGCTGCTAATACTGATTAAGGAAAATTTAAAACTACGGGGGTTAAAACGGTCCCCACACACATAAATTCATGCACAATTTCCTGAAAATCAGTCAATTGGTTCAAAACCTAAATCAGGAATCATACAGACACACATGAGATACTCCAATGATCTGATAAGACAACCACTCTTTGTTCACAAGGAAAGTAGGCTACAGCCTTCAGTGTTTCATTTTTGTCTACAGTTCTCCTCTACGCATTTCTTGATCCGATAGTTATCGAGTTATGCCCGTGTTACGCTCGAGATGGGAGAAGAACGCATGTAAACCTTCAAGTTTAAGTTATTTTTGACAACTTTACACCACGTTGGAATGTGTCTTGAAAAAACTTGGCATAATCTATAAAATATAAAATTTTAGGAAAATCGATTGAGCAGTTTCGGATAGAAAAGTACCAAAATCGCTTAGGTTTAAATAAGTCTAATGGTTATAAATCAGATGATATCTCGAAGCTTGTTTGAGTATAATATAGGCACAAAATGAGAAACTGGGAGGGAAGAATATCTTTGTAGTGACATACCGAGGTACATACTGTTAATAAGCAAGGGCTGTAAGGGAACATAAATCTGTCTGAAATGTTTATACTAAAATACACAAATCCTACACTCCCCACTCAAAGGTGTTCCCGTGCATTATTAAGATATAGGGAGAAATTTTATATTTGTAGTTCCGTGCATCTTAATTCTAGGTTGAAGAAATCCAACAAGCTGCAACAGTATGCAGATATTTATGCACTGCTAAATTATTCTACATGTTTGGGGCGTCCATCGCGCCCATCATCAGGAGTACATAAAACTGTAGTTGCAACCTCTGGTACAAATCATACTATCTGGGAAGCAAGCTCCTTCAGACGTGACCAAATAAGGAATGCAGTCCTTATTTCGTATAGTATGATCTGTACCAGAGGCTGCAACTACAGTTTTATGTACTCCTGATGATGGGCGCGATTGACGCCCGAAACATGTAGAGTAATTTAGCAGTAAATAAATACTTGCATACTGTTGCATCTTGTTGGATTTCTTCAACATAGGGGGAAAAGTTATTATAGCTCTACTCCGTCTTAATATCGGCATTAGGTAGGAGTAATTATTTTCATTGGTTGTGAAATTTAAAAAAAAAAGAGTTTGACTGATGACAGGCCTTAAAAATATTAATATTTGTTAACCTACAAGCCTGTGCGTGAATGTGTTATAGTTTTAAGTTGAAAGTTTATATACATTTCTACAAATTAAGTATCTAAGGACCGTTTTCAGCGTGTATGTACGGAATGACGGGAGAGTCGGTTTATTTGTTATAATGCTTTTAGGCTAATAAAAAATATATTGAGTAATGCTACAACTAAAACCAAAAATAATAAAATTTTTAAGTATTTCTGCCGGGAGCGCTGCCCTGTGCATTCATTGCTGCATGAAGTACCTCCAAGTTCGATGAACCTGTCAAAACGCATCTCGACTCTCTCCCGATTTGTTCCGGGATCATGAATAAGAGCGTCAATCCAAGACAATTAAGTGATCTCAGCATTCTTTTACTTCCAAACGCGTTATGTAAAACAACGTTCATGGCACACTGCCTACGTAATATTAATGCACCCAATGCCGACAAGGTATCGGAATTTTGGTATTTAATTTTATTGCGCAAGAAAAGAGAATGGGTTTTGACAGTTGGTGTGTTCGGCGTCAGTACAAATCAATTTTAAAAAGGAATGACCCAAGCGGACAGCTGATCAAGACACTCATTTTTCTTATGTACATGCATACGAAATAAATGCCACTTTAGTATATCCTATGTTACAGTCAAAGAAACTAACATATGAGGAAATGTATATAACCTAAAAAATTCAGTGTTATAAGGTTTCTGCACGTCTTTATATGAATCATTAGAAACCTCTTCGCCCGTCGTTGAAAATTATATACATATAAAAGTCCAGTAACACATTTTTGTCAAAATTAATTTATCCGGATGGGATGGGGAGGGACAGTACACGTGATTACAAATTGACTGTCAGAATATTGACTATGCACTCACGCTTTCGTGCAAACTGACTTATAGATCGACTAATCACAGATAAAATGTTCTTACACATACTACCACTGAACTCCTCCTTTCCTCTGATGTGGTACTATTATGTACTACTCTCATGAGTTAATAGAAGGAACTTCTAGTCCTTATCACGAACTCACAAATTATTACATTTTCAGTATGTTTGCAACGGATCATATTTCTTCATTGTTATATCCCGTAAATGACTCTAAAATTACCATCAGATGTACAGCAATTTTTAGGCTTTGTCACTGTACAATGAGTGCCACTACTGCTGATTGAAGTGACGTCACGCGCTGCAAGTTTTCACAAATACCCGACAGAATTGCAAGGATATCTGATACACCGAGTACTAACTTCATCAGCTGAGAAGCGACGAAAATAAAGGAAACTTTTAATTCACGCCCTGACATAAAATACAGACCTCGCTGCACAGATTTTAATGATACTCATCATTCATAAACAGAGTTTAATGTAGATCTCATATCCAAATCGGTCGAGAAATGTAGAAGACACGTAAATTTTCATTGACGACCTATGTAAAGTGCGCCTTTCACTGAACCTAGAAGTTCGAAACTCAAAATTATTCAGCAGTATTGCATGACGATCTGGTATACCAATCTTAGCAACTGACCAACTTAATGCATAAATTCTTGTTTTATAATAAGTTTATTATATTCCTCTACATGTTTCGAGCAGTGTTGTGCTCATCATTAAGAGGTCAAATTGTATTATGCAGCATATGGTATCGCCACAATCTGTAGGTGGCCGTCCGGTGCGCAGGTGCACACCGGACGGCCGCCTAGAGTGTGACGATACCATATGCTGAATAATACAATTTGACCTCCTGATGATGAGCACAACAGTGCTCGAAACATGTAGAGGAATACAATAAACTTATTATAAAAAAAGAATTTGTGCATTAAGTTGGTCAGCTGATAAGATTATACTGAGATGCACGGTGAGTAAAACATCAAACTGGTATACCTAGTTTCATAAAAACCAAGCCTGAACAGTAGAAAATGTGGGGAAAAAGTCAGTTACGCCCACATGTAAAGTGAACCTCTCGCTAGACCGATTTTAACGAAACTCACAATCACTCAGCAGTACTGCATGGCGATCTCATACACCGAGTTTCATCCAAATCGGGGAAGAAGTACAGAAAACAGAACAAGAAATCTTTTACTCTCTCTGGTAAAGATTCCGCTGCACTTCACGTTTACCAGACAGAATTATATGGATATCTGTTATACCGAGTTTTATTCGAATTTGGCTAGAAATGTAGAACACAAGGGCAGAATTCCGTTTACGCCCATTGATGAAATTTAAAATACGCTGAAACGACTTAAACATAGATTTTAGAGCAGACAGGGCAGACAGATTCTCTTGGCGACTGAAGTGATAAGCTGCGTTTATTCACGGTGCCCATGTTCTTCCTAGGTACACGCAATGTTTTGTAAATCTAGAGGACACGGGCTACATGAATGGATCATGGTTGAAGGTCAAAAGGCGATTTCTTTTGCGCCAACTTATTCTAGTTACATGTTCGTATTTGTCACATTGCTGTATGTTACCCTTGTAATATTTTTATGTTTGCGATTCTCGCAAAATAAGTATTAAGAAAATATCGCACAACACACACCGTACGCGTCGCAGTAACAGCTGTGATTTTGTTCAAGATCCTTTTACAATTTTACCGGTAATTTAATGATTAGGCGGGAAACAAAATGCATTTAGGATCTTCCAAAATATGGGCTTTAAATCGGTAAACAGTTAAAGTAATACATACACGTTTCATGCTGTAAAATAAAGTTTACAATTAAAAATTTGTTAAGCGACGCAAAATGATACAATAAACGTTCACTGATTATTTCAGTACGCTAACACAGCTCTAAAATTAATTAAAATGCGTGTGTAACTAGCACGATATTATAATCATGTTCGTGCGATTGCGACTGCTATATAACGAGAATTCAAACCTGTCAATGGACTCGAAATGTGTGGGTATTATATAATTTGCTTCCTAAATAACAGCTCCGTGGATCCTAAAACAAATCACAGTTAATCATGCTACATGTGGAAATACTCACATATAAAAATTTCAAATCAGAGAATGAGCTTTCCAAATATCCAGCGTAAGTTGTTCACATGAGTGACTCATTTACATGCCTTTTATTTAAGATCAGTACTGAATAAAATGTGCGCTTATCTCGCATGTAAGAACTATTAAAAAACGCTGTATGAAGTGCGTGTCCTGAAGGAGAGTGCATATTTGCCTGTTGATAGCTTATAGCAATTTTGGTACCAGTTTCTCACTGCAGACCCGCAAAGAGATTTTACTGCTGAAAATACAAAGTAGCAGTTTGTGTTCGAGAACTACATACATACCTGCAGTTTTGTTTTGTGGCACATTGGGAACCCATATAGGGGTACATAAGTACTTTGTTACGTCGAGAGTTTACGTATTAATTTCTGTGTGAATAAATGTTCTGTCTGTTGAAGAGTACATATCAACCGTGAAATATCTATTGATGTTCATGTTTGCACCGTGCATCAATGAAGATTAAACACTTTATTATCCAACAAATGCACAAATATATAATTCGTAGATATAATTCAAATTTTAAAATATTTAAAAGCTCTCCAACATGTTTCGGATCACAAAGGAGCCTTATACAGTACTTGACTAAAATAACAATATGGTTATATCGTGTCCGTTGACATGAAGGTAGTCCGTGTTATGGCAGAATATTCTGCCCGTTGTGCTTGTGTGTAGTTCAATGGATAGGAAGACACTGTGTGCATATTCTGTGTGTGTGTAGTTCACTGTATACGAAGACACACAGTGTGCACTGTTTGCCTTCTTAGACACTGAACTACACACACGCACTACGGGCAGAATATGCTGCCATAACACGGACTACCTTCATGTCAACGGACACGATAGAACCATTATTGTAATTTTAGTCAAGTACTGTATAAGGCTCCTTGATGATGTATCCTTTGTGATCCCAAACATGTTGGAGCACTTTTAAATATTTTATAATTTTAATTATATCTATGAATTACATGTTTGTGCATTTGTTGGATAATAAAGTGTTTAATCATTGATGTATTTGCTACGTGTAAGTTACGCTTCTCAAGTCCATACTCGCAGAAAAGTTTAAGGAACGATAAATGATCGAGTAAAAGTTGCCACCCATTTTCGATTGTGTGTTGTACATGCGAGCTTTTGAAGAAAAAGTGCGTTTCTAAGAGTAGGGATTCGCTGTTCATACACTACTTTGGCACGAGTACTGACTGTAATTTGACGGGGCAAATATTACAGGAATATTATTCTGGAAACGTCGATTCGTCTTCTTCAGTGAGGACTAAACTTTTTTAAATGTTGACAGGCTAAACAATTATTTCCTGAAACACGAAAGCCGTGGAACCAGGTGTTACTACGCCAAATAGGGCGTGAAATGTCGTAACTTTCTCCAGCCTAGAGACAGATGTATGCTTCTCAGAAGTCCAGGGTTCGGAAAGCCATGCAAGTGGTTTCGAAACCGTGGTCCTAGCCCAACAGTGGTCTGCTGTAGGAAAATATATACCTAAATCTTCTTCATTACTTTGTCGTCAACTTTTATTCTGATGAGTACAACTATGTGAAACGAAATATCAGTCACGACAAAATGTTCTATTAACTTCTCTGAAACGTTTGTTTCCTGGGAATGTCAATGGGTCACTTATATCGCCTATTTCTTTAAGTAACCGTAATTAGATCGTTCATGGGAGTATATTTCGTTATAACATTTTGCTCTTTTTTTTTATCGTTGCACCGTGCATTTTGAAATCTGTGTAGTTTACACACCAACAAATGCACTATTGATTAACTTGGTTAAAAGTATTAAATTTACATTAAAATATACAATAATATCGCTCCTACATATTGCGGTCTTTAATGACCATCATCAGGGAGATTTATCTGTACCTGAATAAGGTTATATTTACAAATATTATTGCGTATTTTAATGTAAATTTAGTACTTTTAACCAAGTTAATAGATAGAGCATTTGTTGGTGTGTAAACTACATAGATTTTGCTCTTTTCTCCATCCTCTACTACAAATTTCACATTTATGTTATTTCTGTTTGTTATCATTAAAGAGAAAAAATTAGTCCCGTCAGTTGAGTGTAATACTCAACTGGACGAACATTCTGGAATTGATTTAAGTCTATAGTACAAAACGTCGTCAAGAATTTTCATTCAGTGCGGGCCGACGTCATGGGCAGATACTTAACCATGTGGTGTTGCTCATTGTGCTACAGCTACAGAACCTTTAGAGTCTGAAATTCAATAAAATACAAAAACATCGACGACAACCTGATGCAGATGCGCTTATCACATACATATGGGACTTTCAAGCGAATTTAGACAAACTAATGTGTAGGTAGAATTATGAATCTGAATGAACGCGATTTTTCTTTGCTATGGCGACACTCTGTTTGCAGGCGACTGTGTACGAATTGCGGAACTCAAGTCGTGCTAAGAACCGATCGCTTCATCAGGGGAAGGAGGGGTTAAATATCCTAAAACAGGCTACCCTATGAAAAAATTTAGAGCGTATAATTTTGTTTCCAAGAAGCCTAAAAATATTCCCAGAAAAAAAAATATATTTCCCCCACCGGGTCAATATTTAACAAAGCTGTTTAAGAATTCAGATTTGTCTTCCGGAACACGAACGACTGAAATGCTAAGTAATTTTTAATTTAAAAAATTCTTTATTTACTTGCTGATACAGCAGCTTGAAGGCCAATGTAGAGTGAGTCTCATAAATTTATACAAATATACAAAGGATCGTGATTGGAACAACATTAAGAAGAGATCAATATTCGAGTTAAATAAGCATCTATAAACTCCAGTCACGCATTTCGACGTACGTCAGTAAGAACAAGCTAACGGAACACCAATTTCTTCGAGTAACTACCTATGTTCCAAAGTGAGACCACTGCAAATAAGGAACAAATACATACATACCATCTTTCCACGACACACCTACACCTCCCCTATTTTTAATATTTTAAACTATTACTGCTGTTACATATTTATTTCTTCAGTCTTCGTTATAACGTTATACAAACATAATTTTATAAATTACTGAAATTTTGTTCCTAAGGCTCTATATCTTTTTACTGTATTTTTACATCACAATACTCGCATGCCTGCAAGGTTCGCAATCTCAAACCCATGCAACTGTGAATATTTCGTTTTTGCGTTTATAGTCAGCCTGATGATGGATATATATTAGCCGGAACATGTAGCTCATATTGTATGATAATTGTTGTGTTTGAACTGAATATATTTGTACATATGATTTTATTGAAAGCACAATGGGAATGAACTGCCTTTGCAATTACCTTTTATCCTTAAACATTTAATAACGTTAAACATTTCAGATAAAAATTATAGGACCTAATCATTTTTCGTTTATTTGTGCGGTGCAATAGCATGGTATGCCGTTACCCATTGTAACGTGTCAAAACGTATTTAAAGACAAGCGCTTGAAATAAAATGATTTCATAACGTTCAACTGCTAGTCTGTAAAGTTGGATGTTTCATCTATGTCTAAGTACTGTATTTGACAACGGGAGAATAAAGGGAAATGTTCAGCCAAAGTTCCACACATTCCAGATTTCGACATGGGATAGAAGTAAATTGTAGTGGATCCATAAGAGAAAAAGTTAAATTTTCACGAAAAATGTTAGCGTATACTGCCTAAAACAAAATTTGTCCCATTTCTATTTCATTTAGTGACTGCACAAATTTGGATGGTTGGATGAGTCATAGAGAAATGGAAGAAGTAGAAGAAACTGGTTGTGACTCGATGTGTTATACCGACATTTGCCTGGAGGGAGTGAGAAGGCCACAAAAATATCAATCAGGACAGCCGGTCTTCATGCGAGTTTTGTTATGACTGTCATCAGCAACTTAGGGATTTCGTTTATTAAATATAAACATAAATCATTCAGTCGTACATTATGCACACATTGCTTTCACAGTGGGTAAAATTTCCTTTCTTTAGTGGACTGGTTGTGGGTACGTTAGCAATCATGCTTCGTACCTGAAAAGTCTCGTGCTCAAATCTAGGTCCGGAGACTGTCCTGATAGTTCCTTAAGGTTCCTTTGCTTTCCAGATGAATTTTAAAAAGAACGCTAAAAATAGTTAACCGCTTATTTCTTCCGCATCCTTTCCAGTCATCCTTCACAATCTTCATGCCATTCGACACTGTGCAAGTCTGACACTTCTCAAACAGCCTTTAAATAAACCGAAAACAAATTTAAGGAGCGGGAAAGAATAAAATACAGAAGACGTCACTGTAACTCTAGAAATGTTTTGCCTTTTATGAAACACGAATAATTTTCACTGTGTTTACAAAAATCCACCACGAGTCCCTATCGTGAACCAGACAAAGTCTACAAAATCATATTCTACTTCCTTAAAGTTTATTTTACTATTATGCGCCTATGCCTCAAGTAATCTCTTCTTGACAGGTTTTTCAACCAAAATTACGTATATATTTTTCATAAGATCATATGCATCTAATCACCCGTGGACCTGGTCGCTTTAATATTTGGTGAAGAATATTAACCTGAATGTGCCAACAACACGAGCAGTTATCACAAACTAGTGCAGTATAACCCTACCATGAAAGCGGCATTTGAACATAACTCGGATGAACAAATTTTGATGTTTTGCTGACCGTTCATCTCGGTATAATCTTAGTAATTAACCAACTTAATGCACAAAATCTTGTTTTATAATAAGTTTATTATATGCTTCTACATGTTTCGAGCACAGCATTATGTGCTCATCATCAGGAGGTGAAAATTGTATTATACAGCATCCGGTATCATCACACCTGTAGGTGGCCGTCCGGTGCACGGGACGGCAACCTACAGAGTGCGACGATACCAGATGCTGTGTAATACAATTTTCACCACCTGATGGTGAGCACATAGTGCTCGAAACGTATAGAGGCATATAATAAACTTGTTATGAAACAAGATTTTGTGTATTAAATTGGTTAATTACTAAGATCGAATGAACAAAACTTCATAGGCTCTATGACCCAACACGTGACCTTATAGATGTGAATTTCAAATCTGACGCGGTTTCTGCTACAAGAGAACTAGCCCTGTTGCTGTTGCATGTTGCAGATATTTCCTGCCATAAAAAGCAGAGGCTGACTCATGCCTTGTGCATGGAAGTGCTATAAGCCATCATAAGTGCATTGAGGTCGAGATTTAACAAGTTAAGAAATCTCCGCAACCGGGGGGGGCTTTCAGTATGCTATTGTCTTCAAAAGTTAAATTCTTAAAGTTTCCAGAAAAACACAAAATGTATTAACACGCACTATAGAAGGTGTCCGTAGTCTAGAAACAGATTCACCTGCGCTAATCATAGCGATATCCCAAAGGTGCAGATCTAAAATCGATGCCTCCCTAACATCTATACTCGACTGTTTTACGCACCAACCGATACACATCGATAAAGTATGGATGGTCATGTATTACTATTCATCGACATGTTTCGGCCTCTTTTACGACCCTCATCAGGGTGCCACCCAAGAATAGAAACAATGCACAAATAATTGCGAAAATGTGTAATTAAAAGACCTAAATTTAATATTTAATTATACGTTTTGTGCAGGTGTTTGTACATGTTTAAATTTTTGTATGATGGTCACAGAAGCGATCGAAATATGTCGGTGAATTGTGGTACATGATAAAACATTTATCGATGTGCATTTGTTGGTTTGTTACACACCATAAAATATTCTTTAATGAGCGGTTGTATAACGTATATCATGCATTTCATCTACACGTTTGCATTCGATCGTGCTGGATGCTCGTGCTACAAACCAAGCTCGTACCTCACAGAGAACAGTCTGATTACACAAATATTTTATTCGAACTGAATGCGTACCTCACACAGAACACTGTCTTAATTACGAAGAACTAACATGGCGGTAGATCATAAATGTAAGTATGACTTCTTGTGAAGTGTGTTATAAAGAAGTTCCTGTGCCAAAATTGGCATTTCCTCCATCATACAACGGCACACTACGCCATTCATAGAACGGTATGCAAAAAAAGGTAAGACTCGAACACGTTTATTTTGACACGGAAAAAGGACGCTGTAACCTGGGACAGTCTCTTGTATTTTGAATCGCTGCAGAAGGATTGTTGATTCCCCATCTCTAATATTCTGTCGGTTAACATGGCCGGAGAGCTGGAAAGCGGTTTCGTCATTAAAAATAATTCTGGCAGCAAAAATTTTCTCTCATTACTCTTTTTCCTTCGATTTTTGAAAGTACGTCACAGCAAAGTGCATAGCGAAATTTTTTTTTGTCTTGGTTTCATAGAAACTGAAAGAAAAAAGGTATCTGTAACTCGTAAACCGCAAAGGACTTCGCAGAATTTTGTGCACCATCGATTGTGATATGCTTGTCTGAAAGATTGTTCTTCTTTTTAGAGAGCGAACAAAAGCAGCTTGATTCTCACTCATCTTAGCATCAGCGACTGGTCCTTTACAGGAGCTTTTCAGTTTAAAATTGCAAGCAGCCTCATTGAAAAACTTATACTCTTGTAGACGGACATTTTTTCGGTGATTCCCAGTTAAACACCGTAAAGAACCTCTGTTGCACTGCAACCGGAGATTTCAGTCTGAGGTACCAGTATTCACACTTAGTCTCCTGTAAGACGAGACGCCATTTTCCACAACTGCCGTGTCAGTGCTGCTGGCGCAAGACTTGGAAGTTCAAGCAGTACGATATCAAGACGTTATCATATTATGTACCTAAATACGTTAATTTTTCATTCCCATGTTTATCAGTTCATGAATATTACATTAAAACCATCTACATTTCATGTGTTCACGCTGTACAATACACCAGTTCCTACTTTTTTTCTGGATTACTTTTGCGACACAACCTTCAATTTACGTAACCCAACAGGAGGGGTAAATTTGGGTGACTGAGCTTGCCATGCCAACGGTCACATCTTAGAGCTATTCAGTCCACTATTGTAATATATAGGATTTTGCTAGGTGGTGATTTTCCATATTCCTGTCATTACAGTCAGTCAGATAGGGCTAACTACACAGTTTATAATGTCCACAGAAAAAAAAAACAACAAATGAATATCAGGTGAGGAAGTGGTCCGTCGAGTAACTTCATTTTGTTAATCCGGGCGCGGCTTGTCTTTGACGTTCATTATACCAGCTTCGCTTTGCGGCATGGACTACAAATTCCCGACTGGTCTCTGAATATAATCCTAAAAGTTAACAAGACGCGACTTCATGGCGAATGATGGAAGTGTTCGCATAGCGGCATGGGGTTTTAGATCTAGGAAACGCGACCCGCGTGACTTGAACCTCATCGTCTTCCCCAGAAATTACATGGCGTGTCCGTATGCATTACATTACAGAGCCTGAATCTTTACATCCGTTACGCTGCAGTCTGGGATATTATGTGGTAATCAAAATGTCGCAGTGGTCACTGACAAAAAAAGTACTGTAATCCGAAAAATGACGAAATATCGGGAAAATGTTCCCAAAGTCAAAACACGAAAGTAAGTGTGGATCTACATTAATATGAACCTCAGGTACAATATGATATGGTTTTCTCAACAACAACATAATACACGATGTATGTACAACAAAACTTTTTAATATCATTCAGCACAAATTATACCCTACGTTTCGATCTACGTAGGATTTACTCTAATGAATCTAATATCAAATTCTTTCAGAATCTGTAGATCCACATGCTGTTTGCTACTTGCCCACAAATGTGTGAACGTGACATTGTCAGTTATTCACATATTCTTGCGTACACTGAAGTGCCATAGATATTTCTATATTAAAATAAACTAGATGCACCAGTGTATTAAATTTATTTTATTTGGGGATAACACTCTGCATGTTTCGGACGGTCTTTCCGTCCACCACCAGGAGTTCAAGACTGTACATGCAGTAACAGACATACGTCAAACAGATATTGCTGTCTGCTTGCTAGCGGGTACCCGCTAGCAAGCAGACAGCAATATCTGTTTGACATATGCCTGTTACTGTATGTACACCTTGAACTACTGATGATGGACGGAAAGACCTTCCGAAACACGTAGAGTGTCATCCCAAAATAAAATAAACTTGTTACACTGGTGCATCTAGTTGGTTTTACTATACAAATATATTACGATGCACGGGCCTATGAACGTCAAATTTGCCATAAATCTATGTTTCACTTTAAGTTTCAGCTGTAGCTGCGGGGTATACTGAATCACAGAATACGCCTATATATGTCCGAAGGGACTGTTTTAACCCAATACAGAAACAGCGAAAACGAAATTCATTGATTAATAACACCAACTTGGTCTTCCACTCCAAGGGAGTAACCCAGTGGAAGGTGTTGGAGAAAAGGTTCCGAGGAAGATATTCGAGTCTAAGAGGGAGAGAGTGTTCGGAGGATGGAAAAAAATTGCATATGGAGTACCTTTAGCATTTATTTGCCTCACCAAATAATATTAGTGTTATCAACTTCAGGAGAATAAGATGGGCGGGGCATGTACCTGGATTTAGTGGGGAGATGCAAAGAAAAGAGACCCCTTGAGAAGACCCGGCGTAGATGGGAAGAAAATATTAAAACAGATCTGAACGAAATATGATGGGATGGCGTTGACTGCATCCACTTGTCTCAGAATGGGGATAAATGGCTGGCTCTTGTAATCATGGACATGAACATTAGGGTACCATAAAATGTAGGAAATTCCTTCACCAACAGGGGAAATATTAGCTTCTCTAGAAGGACTGTTCTATAGCGTCAATAATAATAATAATAATAATAATAATAATACTTATAATTATAATAATAAATTCATGTTTAGACCTCAATAAAAGTGCGGTAATACTTTACTAATGAGGGCCAAAATTAATAGGCTATCCACTTTTAGTGTACATTTAAAGGTCAAATTCCATCAAAGTCTCTCGAGTGATTTAATAAAACCTTTTCTTGATGAAATGGACAAGTGGGCAAACATGGCCAATCTCCATTAACAGGTCTTTGTTTATTTTTCTGGTGGCCACAAAATATTTCCAAAGTACAGTATTAATATCGTTAAGTTTGGATGCTTTGCTGTCCAGTACAACCGAGATCGGAGTTAACGACCAAGAGTGTCTAACCCATTAGCTTTTGGCATTCCGTGCATAAAACGCGGAATGCATAAAACGCACGCGGAGTAAATGAGTCACTTTAGGTGGCGCAGAAAATTTTCCACCTGCAAAATTCTTGTGGAGATGAGAGTTGTTTCTGAATAATTTGCGAATGATGTCAAGGTTTCTCCACGCGAGACGAGTTAAGCAGTCCCCACACGAAACAGTCGCCATGACTACACTTGACCCACATGAAGCAGAGAAGCAGGACATAGGTTGTCAAAACACGGGGCTCGTGATTCTGCACAGGAAACCATCTGGTCTACACAAAGTTGGGAAGCGAGTAATGTTGATTGTTTGAATAAAAACTGTCTAAAAATTAAATCTCATATTCTTAGATCATCGTAGAAACGGGTAGGCCGATAGGAGGATTCTATTAAAATCAGTGCAACTAAAATTAAATATCTAACGACGTCGTGCCTTCTAGTCCGGTCACGAGTTGGCAATTTTAACTTCTTCAAACTATCATTTTCTCCAGATATTGCTTGAAATTTATAGTTAGATAATAAAACAAAGAATAAGTAAGGAGATAAAATTAAATTGCAGCAAGTCAGGGTATAACGTAACTTATATGAGTTAAGATAAAGTGTAGTATTGCTCTTCACAATGTCTTCGGGATTTGTTACTTTCAAATATCCTGTTCAATAAATCTCATATCCTACTGTAATTCGTGCAGTAGGTACTTAATACGAGGAAATGTAATATATACAAGTATAAGCATAAATTAATGTGTAAAATCAATAGATTAATCATGTTAGAAAAAATACTTCAAATTTCTGCCCGAATATTAAAATTGTTTGCGACGCGTAAGTCTGTACACATCTGGATTTACTTTAGTAGTGAAATGCTTGTTTTTTCGTCAGTATGGTGCCATTTCGCGGGCAATAATAATGAGTGACAAAGACTAAGCAGTGTTCACAAGAAAGTGGAAGACTACGTCATTTTCTTAGAATCGGGAAGGAAAATGGGGTGGTCCCAGAAAAAAGAGCTTCAGTCATGTGGATGAATGTACAGAACAAAGTTGGATGGTCTAGAACAATCACCGACATTTCAGGAAAAGGCAGAAGCGTAACGAGAGGTGTTTATAATGTTGCTCTGTCTAGGCTGCTCCAGACAATGTAATTAGTGTGCACAGTTAGGCATAATGTCACGCAAACCGCAACATCCACATTACAGTTTGAAGGCACGAAATATTAAACTAGCGGTTAAGTGGCATAACGTACTCTAAAGAAAGTTCGTGTACTAGGCGAGTTCCGACCTAATAAACGCCTATTCCTTTTCTTTAGTAACTCTAAAATGTTCGCACAGTCACAATTTCTTTGACTTAGAATACTGAACAGTGTCTGTCCTGAACTTGTAAGATTCTTTATAACTGACTATGAATCCAAAATTCGAGTAACCATTCATCGTCCATATCCCATTAGTTATTATGCGCAAATAAATATAAAGGCATATTATGCGCACTATTCTTGTTGCCATTCTCATCTTTCAACCTTACGCTCAACACAACATCAAATACCAAGCAACGTCATATTACTTTATCAGAAACAAACAGCATTGCCGTCGGTTTTGTACAACTAGCCTGGCACCTGGACCACTTGTGAGTCTGCGGTCACCGTGACGTGTTAAGGCGGGGGTAAACGAGACTGTGACGTCAATGAAGGCTGGTCTGCTTCGCCATACATAGAGCGATCATGAGTCGCGGAAAGACTGCAGGTGCTCAAGCTGATGATTGTCACAGAAAACAGAGTAAGAAATTGCCGGTCTATAAAAACAGTGCTCAATATATCAGCCTATATGTATACAAGGAGAATCTGTTGGATGTAACAGCTTGGTTTTACATTCAAAGTAGGGAAGATAACATCAGACACAACAAATGCTCCAAAGCATATGCCACTGGAAAAGTTAATACCAACCAGACGTGGAATTTGATTGCCATTTGGAATTACTAATGGGAAACGGGTAATGTGTTGAATGCAGATTGTATTAAACAGCAGGGGCCGAGCTTTAGATGGATAATTAAAAGACGAATCAATGCAAACTTTGGTTCAATTGAGGGAATCTAAGATATATCTAGGGACAGCTGGACTCTTCCCACGATTCGAATTGAGTACCTATACATAAGATACTAGGGGGTTGGGAATTTTTCTCTTCACCACCATTATGTCCTGAACGACCCACCCGTATAAAGCAGCTGGTAGTGGCGATGATAACAGATCGTGCAGACGACAAGTGCCCTTCATCTGGTGCCTCTGCTGCCTGCAGTAATTATCATGATTTGGTGGTTAGGCGGTTAGGCAGAGGTATAATTGTTACTTTCAGTTAAACCTCTGCTGTCCTTTTAAAATGTTTGGGCCACAACTTGTTTTTAATGTGAGACTTCATTTCTGAATCTTGATATCAGACACAGAATTAATACAGCCATACTCTAAAACAGGCATATTGTGTAATGGAGAATTTTAAACTAAGATTCATACTGCGGTACTGGGAGAAGACGTAAATTACATACGGACATAGCGTGTGAATAAAATATATATTACAAGGTAAGTACTGCACTACTGTACTAACCTACATCTTGTGCTCCGAAAGTCTTATTCTCGGAAAATACGATAAAGAGGCTATTCCTTCCACTATATAATCCTGAATGAATCAGATAACAAAACTTAAATGTGTTAAGAGAATTAGGCTGGGCGCTTAATTCCTAGAAAATACACTGTTAGCAACTAAAAATTACTTTAAAAATTGAGTGTCTATATCTGCTACGCATAATAAAAAATCTTAGCCTAGGCTGCTAGAGGGGTATCCAGATGTCAAGGTAACCATAGTAATAATCACAATGTAGGGATTAATGATAATACAATTCTTCAAAAGATGCCACCAGATAATATCAGCAAACAAGGCCTTCTATAATATTTGAAAACCAATGCACAGGCTACATCTCAAATATGGCATGATCTCAAACATTATTAAAGCGAACATCACTTACCAGTATGTACATCATGGCCACTTTCGTCTCCATGTCTGGAAAGAGAAAGTGGAATATCAGTTTATGTAGGTCAAGACACAAACAGCTGGCACGAAAGTGACAACATTTTCATGAATACAAAGACGTATAACTCACTTCAAACCTCTTGGGGGCCCTCGCACCCCTATCATAGGGCCTACAATAAACTGAAAACCAGTAAGCACCAACACCACACAGCTCCAACAAACACCTTCTCACTTCACAGACGCCATCTTTGAGGTCAGCCTCGCGGCAAAAAACGAGAGCCGTAATAGGCCGTGCACGCCGGCCACGCCACCTGGGACTCTGGAAAAGAATTAACTCTCCAAGACACAGCTGTGGAAATTACAGAAGTACGTCCGTTGAACTGAATGTCTCTTTCTGTTGCAGTTACTCTAAAAACTGAATGTAATGAACACGTACTATACTGGACGTGATCTGAAAGTTCGTGTCTTACACCAACATCGAAGTCTCCAGGTCAGGAATTAAATATGTAACAATCATTAGTAACACCTCAATTGAAACAAACTGTAAACAAAATGCAGAGTCAGTTGGTTGGCATTAAAGCTATTAGCATAAGGCCCGATATACTGAGACATATTTTAGGACCATTTTCAGAAGTTTATGTGAAATGTTATGGTAGTTTCGTCATGTTCAAAAGCACTATATACCAAAATATTCAAGTACCCATTTCCTTGAAAGGAAACCCGTCTTCCCCCATGCAGGTGAAATTTTGTGTGCGTATCTATGTAAAATTCCTCATCAAAATCACAGCTTTCTACATTTTGTGTATCTTTACTGGTATATGGCTCGCTTCTGAGTAATTTAGATTGTGAACAAGGATTTATATTTTGCCTGCAATGAAATTTAACAATAATAATGGGCTTATAATAAATTTGATTAAATAAGAAGTTAAAATAAAAGTGTTATACTGATAATTATCGAAAAGAAATACATGAGGGAAAGAGTAATTTTACAGTCAGAATATTCACTTGAAAGGATGGAGCTGTCGTCATCGTGACTGTAACGATATGCTGAAACTGACAAGAAATGTGTCACTGCATGAACAAGCGTACTTCCTGAATACTGGCAGTAACTATCCTGAAGATCAGTTTCATTTATAAAACAGTATCATTTAGTATTTGCATTTAATATGAGGATTTTACTGGCCATATTTAAAGATTGCTTAGGAAATTTTCGTGATAAGAACAGCTGCAGTAGCTTGCTGAACAAGATATGTTCTGTCGTGTCTAGTACGTGTCTTCTGCATGTTCTGTTACTCTGTAAGTAGAATCCGTTCCTCGAAAGCTTGTCACTTATTTGCAAATTGTTTTCCTATGTGGGCCTAGCATACCCACATTTTTTCTGAATTTATTACATACTTTTATAGCAACTGTATTCGCAATATGCTGCATACACAAACTAAGAGATATAAGACCGATAAGCCATGGTTTGATTCCTGGCACGGATTAGATATTTATCTTTTCTTCCAAGAATTTCGACAGGATTCGGTGCCAATCCAGCCTGCCACTTGATAGAAAAAAAAGCGACAGGGCAGGAAACAGATCAGTCACTTCGATCTAGTACCAAGGTTAAGAATTAGTTATACCTCCTCATCGCATACATCTTCATGTCCTTCTCACGACAACATTGTTTCCTGTGCCTTTAGTTAGTTACTTACTTACTTACTTACTCCATGGTGCAGAGTCCTTCTTGAGAAGCTAACTGGTTTGCAGCTAGTCAAGAAATTCCCCGCATTTCATGGAACCCGAAGATTTATTACCGCACTCACAAGCGTCCGCCAACTATATCTATCCTGGGCCCACCCAATCCAGTCCATATACCCACATCCCACCTCCTGGAGATCCGTCCTAATATTATCCACCCATCTACGCCTACGTCTCCCCAGTGGTCTCTTTCCCTCCGGTTTCCCCACCAAGATCCTATACACCCCCCTCTCCTCACTTATACTCGCCACATGCCCAGCCCATCTCATTCTTCTAGATTTTATCACCCGCACTATATTGGGTGAGGAGTACAGATCATTTAGCTCCTCGTTATGCAATCTCCTCCATTCCCCCGTTACCTCGTCCCTCCTAGGTCCAAATATTCTCCTCAACACCATATTCTCAAACACCCTCAGC
>Ga0123354_10002300_pt1 | contig 25008 bp, 10 predicted proteins | sample TergutLab28metaG_2_FD_97872 | JGI IMG/M metagenome (GOLD analysis project Ga0123354, IMG submission 97872) | Labiotermes labralis P4 segment gut microbial communities from Petit-Saut dam, French Guiana - Lab288 P4 | ecosystem: Host-associated > Arthropoda: Insects > Digestive system > Gut ...
AAACCTCGAGGAAGAAGAGACCGTGGACGCCCCAGGAAACGATGGCAATGCGTCGATGCCGGAACAGGTCAAACGACCTAATCCATGGAGGAAGATGATGATGATGATGATGATGATGATGATTAATAAGAAAGTATGAATGTTCGTTTTTGCTGTGTACTAACGTTTATGGGGTTAAGTGATCTTTTTTTCTTTATGTTGTTTATGTAATATTTAAAGGGAAGAAGGTGCCATAAATAAAAATAAAAACTATATCAGATGATAACACAGACGTTATTCTGGAAGAAAATATAAGGAAAGGTAAATATATCTTAACGTCGGGATATAGGACGAAATCACAACGTCATTACTAATAAATCCTTCAAACACGCGGCAAAGTTTACAATTTAGACATATCACCAACAAACCAAAATGGTAGTAAATTCGCAATATATTAAATATGCGTTACACATTAAAAAAGAAATTAAAATAAACTAAAAGATAATTTTTCCTATTGTTTAGTTTTGGTATAAAATTTTCTCTCTCAAAATAAGTTAAACGATAAATTTTTAATGTTCTGAATCGATGTAAAAATTTCTCTTCCAAATTACAGGAAGCATGGGACGGGAGCGGCGTGTGGCACACATGGAATGGAAGTAGAAAAGTATAATAAATGCGTATTTCTGCTGGAAAACGAAGGAAAAACAGGCTACTTTGTTGACCTAAATATAGACAGTCGATAATATTAATATAAACCTTCAAATGATAGGAGGGAGATGGACTGAAGGTCATGTGCGTCAGAACATGGACCATGAAAACCTTATAAATGGATTACAAAAATAACTGAATTTTTTTAACTCACTGAACAATTTTCAGTTTCGCAGAGAGGAATTAGTTCCGCGCAAATATCCAGTTAGAAAAATATCAATTGTTAAATTTACTAAGTAATAATTTGAAAATAATGTGCAATAACACAACACTTAATTTCGTACAACAATTTAATTCTCTAAATACGGTACATTATTTTGGAGTGCGCAACGGACATTTTAGGTAGTACGTGACAAATTTCATAATTTGGTTTTTATCCTATTACCAAAAAAAATTATTTCATTCGACTGAATAAATGTGCGACATCAGGATATAATTTTGCTCATTTGTTGAAAGAAAGTTTCTAATGCCATTCAATATAAATTTTGTTTCATCAGCTTCAGAATCTCTGCAATGACTACGGTTTCTGCACTTTTATTAATGGTGTTTGTAGAGGTTGAGTTATACGGCGCCATCGCTCACTCTCCTTCTCCTGTCTGTGACACAAACATTATGTACCAGACGAAGAAACTGATGTTGCATTCTCAGTTTATTGACTTGTCTAACCGTTTCTTTGTTCGAATCACTATGGTCGCCCATTTTTGCTTTCTGAACGCCAAGACGGAAGCTTTTAACAAATTGACTGAACAATTCAAAGACGTACAGCAAATTGAATTGCATTCACGTGCATGTGTAACAACCCAAAGTGCTCCTTCCTTATGTCATTGTGTTAAAGCACCGTGCAGTCTGGTGCGGGTTACAAAGATTTCGGGATATCTATACTTTGAAATCTATCCTGAAAATATTAGCAGTAGAGTCCTCCGAAATATTAATGCCTGTACACTAGACTACACGCTTAGCCCAGAACACCACACACGAGAACCTCCACGGCGGTAAAACCCCATAATCGCCCTACGGTGTAACTCAAGCACGTACATTCTCTCAGTAAACCAGAAGTAGACTAGGCCTATCTGAGCCTGAAGAGTGTGTCGAATTTTGAGGTAGGTTTGTTTTCAGAAACTATATATGTTAATCCTCTGTCCCCTATATGATATGTATAAGCATAAGTAAATAATATACTTACTTACTTACTCCATGGTGCAGAGTCCTTCTTGAGAAGCTAACTGGTTTGCAGCTAGTCAAGAAATTCCCTGCATTTTACGGAAACCGAAGGTTCATTACCGCATTTTGTCTGGTGAAAAAAAAACTTCGAAGCTGTGTATATTTTTTAAGGAATGGTTGAAGAAAACAATCAGAAACAATGCGGCAAGCAAGCGAAATATTTTGGTGTGGTAATTTCCCAAGTGCAACTAATGTGACACTTGTAGACACACCTAATAATAGGACTAAACACTGCCTGATAAGACCTAGAACAACACCAAAATATACAGATAGCGATGTGCACAGTATGTTACAACGTACGTAAGTCAAGACGTTTCAAAATTACTGTTAATAAACAATTAAATTAACGCGCGATTTTTTAAATATTCAGCATACAGCTTTTAGGAAATTATCATATCTTTGATGTTCGTGTGACCGTGCATCATTGATACAATAATATAAACAACAAACTCGATGCAACAATAACAATTTATTAATAACGTCAATCAGCTCAACCTGTTTCGGGCGATAGTTTCGCCCATCTTCAGGAGCACTAGACTGTGTTTGCAACTTGTGGTATAATGCACCGACGATGCTGCAGGCTGGTGACATGTCACTAGCCTGTAGCATTGTTAGTTCATTATACCATAAGCTGTAAAAACATAGTCTAGTGCTCCTGAGGATGGGCGAAACTATCGCCCGAAACAGGTTGAGCTGATTGAAGTTAGTAATAAATTGTCATTGTTTCATCTAGTTGGTTGTTTATATTATTGTAACATATCTTTGCCTGTTAAGAACACCGGACAGGGTACTGGAAGCTGACATACTACATTTCGGTTGCAATACAATGTACACATTAAAATTCAAAAGGACTTTGAAGAGTGCTCTTTACTGTAGACTTACATAAATTGCTAAATTTTCAGAGGGATCTAATTCATTACGCAGTCTGTCTCACGACAGTTCCATGGTCTCTTCCAAAGAGTATTCTACAGAACGTGCGATCTTTACTCGCTCATTCAAATTTCGGTACCTCCTCTTTTCCTCAAGGTCATCCAGATGCCGTTTAAGGCTACTTTATTGTCATCTAGTCCCTTGTATCTTTCCTTCAAAATCGTACTGTAGGGCAGTTCGTGATTAAGAAATGACTTATCCCATTAGCCTTCCTTCGTTTTACTGTGTGTATGATGGTACCTTCGAATGGATATACTGCTTCTACGTTCTCGATTACAGAACTGTTGCGTCTTCTGCCTGGACTGTAGTCTTCTTAGCAAAGTCTGAAAACCCCAAAACTGAAAAGTGAAGTCCTTCGAAAGGTCGGCAAATATTTATCGGTTAACAAGGTGTAACATCTCAGAAGAATTAAAAACCTTCAGCAACCGTAGTTATATGGATTTTAAATGTCGCATTCACATCTCGCTTTGACGAATTATTCTTTGGGAAGCTGCAGGAAAATAGCCCTTTTTCAGAGGTAAGTGTACCTGCTGTAAAAGTACAAAACTAATAGCGAAATTCTAAATTAAAATTATGAAGTCGGAAATTCATATGAATATTGCTTAAAAGTTCATTTCACACTTCAGAGTGAAAATACGCAGTCGTGATTACGAAGAACAATCCTTTAACTCCGTTTAGGCAAACAGTCGCTGTTTATCCTACGAATTGGGGGTAGAATGTATCCTAATAGAAACTGCGAGAAAAATGCAGAGCCTTAAAGTATATTGTCTTCTAGCAGTAAGTTAGCACTCTACTATCACAGCGACACTCTTTCCGGTCTTGAAAGCCACCTGCTGAAGCAGTAACATGTATCTTCACTCATGTTAGCACCAGTCACATTTCAAGCTGCTGGTTGACTCTTGGGTTCACGATAACTGACGCTTCTTTACAAACACCTACTGAATTATTTAAACTTCTACTTGGCTATTCATAACATGATGCTTTCATGTTGAATGCAGGAATCTGAAACCAGAAAATCGGCTGCAGGCTGCGTACATCCATGTATAAGACTTCTTTGCTGTTATTTTTCCAGGCTGCATCAGACACCCCTTTGTAGTTTAAATGCTGGTGTCGTTACACAGATTTGTTCAGAATGGTGGATTATATAACCCTGGGATATATGCAGTGATGCTACATGCTAATGTCCCTGGTACTACTTAATAATGGGATGAGTAGTATTGCGCATGTTCCGTACTGACACGTAATCTCAAATAATTGCAAAATCTGACGTGTTGAGGCTTGTTGTCTTAGCCGCTCTATAGTTGCATAGATTAGATATGCTTGGAATTTTATGGCATCTCGTACGAAGTAATGTTATTGTTATATTCCAGTTAATAAAACTAGTCTACATCTTTCCTTCTTAGCATCAACTTTATGGACAATCTGCTGTGGCTCAGCCGTAATAACGAGGGGTGTGAGAAAGAGTTTGGCATACACGTATCTGTGAAAAAATGTCAAACGTTTGAGCGTGCTGATCATAAACTCGATGTATAAGAAAACTGAAACATAAAATCAAAGTTCGCATTTACCCTTGTTCATACTCGTTTCGTATAGTTTGCAATGCAACAGAAACTTTAAGAGAATAGCGGAAAAACGTTTTGCTCTCAAAATTAAAAGAAAGCGCATGCTGTTCTGTGGCCAAAGAAAGTAATGTAATAAGAATAAATGCAAGCATTCCAGAAATAAGAGTGGAACAGTGGAAAGTAACAGAGGTGCTTATTCCCTCGTACTCTACAACGTTAACAGGCAAAAAGCTGACCAGAGCTCAAAGCAAATGCTAATGAGCACTCAGATACTGAGCTATTAAAATTTTCAAAAGATTTAATTGCCCAAGATAACTTTAATTACAAAAGGTTGTTCTAAAATGATAAAGTACATGGGATACTAATCCAGGTGAAATATTTACATACGAAAATTAACATCCATATTACAACTAGCGGTTCTGTGGAAATTTGAAAGTACTCAACAATTAGAAAAATCGTGGATAGAGGAGGGTGGAGGAAGCTACACAGTGCGGATGTTTATAATTTGTCCTCTTCACCAGATGTTACTCGACGATCGAATGAAGGAGAAAGAGATTAAAGAAGTATATGACTCTTACGCATATTTTAATAAGGCAACTGAAGAGCACAGACTTTTAAATGAGTGAGAAGAAGACAGAACAACATTAAAATGGAAATTTAAGAGTTCTGTGGTGTGATAACGTGGACCAGATGTATCTGACTCAGAAGAGGGACCAGAGCTGAACTGAAACCAGTAATTACTTTTGTATTCATTAAAGGGCAGAGAACACTTTGACCAGCGAAGCAAATATGAGGTTCTGAAAGATAAATATGTCTCTCAAAGGGAAGGTCTTCTCTTTCCTTCAGTTTTGACTGAATCTCAGTACTCATTCTTCACCTACACATCCACAATACCAGCACCGCTCATCTCGAATTACTTGATTTTTTCTCCTTATTTATATTTCGCGCAGTGTTCAAATTATGAAGGTCCATGATATGTAATCCTCTCCATTCTGTCCAAAGTGACATACTACGGACATAATGGAGTTCAAGCACTCTTTTCCGTATTTTGTCCTTAAACGCCCTCAAACTGTATTTTTTCTCAATAAGAAAGACCAGGTATTATCCACACAAAATAACAGACAAAATTATGATTTTTTATATCTTAATATTCATGTTTTAAGACAGTAAATGGGGGGGACAAACGATTTTTCTATTCAAATTTGCTCTTAATTGATTGAAAATTTCGCCTTTGGTTCGTTAGGTAATTTCCAGTCCTATGAAAGATCATATTCATGTTAATTTGTCATACATATTACATATTCGACAAATAAATTAATTCCGACAGCCTGCTTTGTGTATTGAAACTCTATCACACCAGATCTGTTAAATCACAGCGAAGGATCATATCCGGTGCATCGGAAAATTGAACAGAACATACAATGAACTCTGTCGTCTGACTAGTTTGAAACTGTGTCGACAAAATCGCTTGATAAAGAAAAACACAGACATTACCACAATAAAAGCTGTAATTACGTAAAGGATATAGATGATACGTCTTCAAAGAAGTGCAGAGAGCTGTAAGTGATGATCCTCTTCAAATTACTGAAGATGTATACATTGCATTCAGGCAGCTGTTAATTTACTATCCAAATTCCTGACGAATTTCACACATACACAGAGGATCATATTGTTAGGTTTGTTTACAATATGGCATATTTAACAAACACGCGGCAGCGGTTTATCTTGTATGATGCAGAATACAAACTGATAAGTTGACTGCGGAAGATAAGTTGAGAGCCACCGAAAAAATCAAGCATATATTCTAAAGATTTATTTATTCTGGGAAATGACGCCATGTTAGTAGGTAGACACCGACATTCCGGAGTTGCCATTTCCCAAGTTTGACGTCGAAGAAGTCCAAAAAGAATGGATATTTAAAAAGTGAAAATGGAAGCATTGCCTTGGTCTATATATAGCCTTAAGATGTCTGTAATATTCTCCGAAAAGCCGGTGAATATTTGTCAATCAACGCGGTGTCGCAGAATAATTGCATACACAATTATTCTGCAGTACGGTAAGAGTATTCGAATATGCAAGTATTCTGCTATGCAGTAAGAATGCTTGGATATGCAGGTATTCTGAGACACGATTAAGAATACTCTTATACGTAAGTATTCTGCGATATGGTAAAAATACTCGTATATGAAAGTATTCTGCAATACTGTAAGAATACTTGGATATACAAGTATTCAACGGCAAGAATACTTGCATTTTCAAGAATTCTGCGAAGCATATTTTGATATCCAAGATGAATTTAAAATTTAAAAAAAGGCACAAGCATCATTACTGGTGAAAAATTAACGTTGGTCCTCGCACAATTTTTTCACAAAAATTATTCCGTTTGTCATTATTTCTACAGACCTTTTCAACCGAATTAAGAGATACGCGAAATTTATGTAAAAAGAAAAAATTTTCTATGCGTGATTTCAGGCTTCCACCGTCGGGTAAATGAGATCTTCGCTCTTCTGTGATGTTACGAAGCGTTGACTGGTAGATACCGATGTTTCGAGATAACCTATAAGTCCATTTTCAAAGTTCAATCCGTCCAATCTTGACGCTTGAATATGGGACCGATAGGTTTCCCCAAAACGTCAGTAACTAACTACCATTCTGCACCGCGTCACATAGCAGAAGAACGAGTATCTCAAGTGGTTTCTAGACAAGACCTCATCAATATTTAATCTAACTTACCTTTCTGTGTTATGGTTGGAGAAAAAAATTGTCATCAGGACTTGTTTATCTCTTACAGCACATATTTATATTCTACTGTTCGTCTTCTCGTTTCGATCTGCGCTTCCGCTAGTATGGAGCAGCACGCAATTTGTTTCTTGAGTTTTGAACGATAGGATAAGGAAGCAGTAACTAGCGTCTAGCAAGCTGCTCCTGATAAACGGGCTATTTAAATTACCTCGGTTATTCCATAGACAAAGCCTACAGCTTATACCAATACAAAAACAGGACGTAAACTCTGTTCCATCTAGTCTCTCAAGTGGCCTTACGTATGTTCGGCTAAGTTACATTCATCTAAATCTTTAGATCAATATGACAACAGAAATTGTGCAGACGTACAAAGGTTGAAACCTACACTATGAAAATATACAGCCCTTGTCACAGGTATTAGAGGAACAAACTACGTGAACAAACTACAGCTGTGCTCCCACAAATCCAAAACTTGTTCTCCTTCCGTTCGTAAATATTTTATTTCCTTTGATGCTGAATGATTTCAAACTACTGCATGGCTGTTTGCAGGCAAAACGTCATCCATGTACTGGAGAAGTTTCCGTATTAATAGGCGATGATGAATATGTGAGACACTTGTTTTAACAGCGGCATTTCAACCAATCTGGTGTGATTTACAAATTCCTGCGAGCGTCAGTCAGCAGTTATATATATATATATATATATATATATATAGAGAGAGAGAGAGAGAGAGAGGCGTGAGGCAGAATTGTGACACACAGTATTAAGTCAATCAAGCAACACGCTGCATACTGGCGTGCCGCCGTGTTCACTTGCAGGTATGTTATCAGTGCTTTCAAAATGGACAACTTCTCGACAAGTATCGTGCAATTTAGACAAATTATTTCGCAAGATGTTTGTTTCTTGGGTTAATTAAATCATGAAGCGTCCAGAGTAGGACGAATTTATGTAAGGAACTGGAAAGCAGGTGGAAAGAATTTGCCGTGATTAATACAGGTTACTTCAGGAAATTTATCTTAGGTGACACAAAAAACCATGAAACCCGTATCTAATACTATGCTGTTTCCATGCAAAAATTCAACCGGGGCATCTGTACAAATACACATGCGGGCTCATGCCTTCTTTCCACGTGGTGTGAAGGAAGGTGGCTGCGAAGATGTATGGTACTGCAATTACACGTAGAATTGCCACGAACCGTATTTGCTGTTGTTTCCCACTTCCCTACTATAGGAGTTATTTTTTTCGATGGCTTCATCAATGGTAATTTTTAATCTTATGTTTATTGGACCATGTATCATCTTGATAGTTGAATACAGAGAGACCACTTGATGTCACTTGCTTTTTTATTTCTTTATTTAATGCTCAACATGTTTCGGATGTTAATACATCCATATTCAGGAGCTTGCGACTTATTTATTGAGTTATTTCATGGGTTGTATTGCTTTGGTTCGATGCGTGTTGGTGTTACTTTGTGGTTTGGCTGGAGTGGTATGGTATCCGGATGCAGGCTGAAGCACTACTACTACTGAGGATGGACGTATTAACATCCGAAACATGTTGAGCATTAAATAATGAAATAAAAAAGCAAGTGACATCAAGTTGGTCTCTCTTTATTCAACGGTAATTTTTAAATTTACATTAAATTAATAAATTCTGATTGTTATTCATAAGTAACACTTTAAAATTAACCCTGCTTCTTAAGATATGCTATTATTACGTGCATTAATCTAGCAGAGAATTTCTAGTCCTATAAAATTACTGTAGCCAACAACAATTATCAATACAGTTGTAACTTTCCTTCAAGCTCTAAATGTTCACGTAATCCCAGATCCTTTTAAATCTAATGTGAATGTTAAAGAAAAAACAATATTCAACTTAAGACGATACCAAAGGGCATTCTTTTGCGCATTTCATCTTATGTAATCCTCAGTACCCTTGACATTTCACATATAATTCACAGACGATTTCTTCCCCACTCCCATCCTTTCACATATTCCGGTTGAAGAGTTCTATAAAGTAAAGGACAAACAAATTATAAGAGAGAGACGACAAAACAGGCAACAAGAAAGAAAAGAGAGTATTAAAAAAACAAAACTATATTATGGATAAAATCATAAATACAGCTGACTAAAAAGAAGTATGATTCTAACCAGTACTTTATTTCTTTCACAACCACACAGTACGTAAGGACATAAACACCAGTTATTACATCAGATATCGACCGGAAAGTCAGTAGGCTACAGCCTGCAGCCCGGACACTACTCCAGCCTAACCGCACCTAACCTCCAACATACAGCAAACCAAGAACGAAACGACCAATGTGGTAAACAACATCATAGTCGCGAGCTCCTGATGATGGGCATAGTAATGCCCGAAACATTTTGAGCCTATAAGAAGTACAATAAAATAATGAGTGGCATATAGTTGGTTTTTATTCTTCAGTTATCAGTTACATACGTTTGAAAATTACATCCTCACAAAGAAAAAACAGTTAAGACCTGGAAAATGTGACAGTACGATGTTCTATATTTTAATACTTAATGTCATATCATAATTTACGGTTACCATTTTTATGTATTTTAGCTTTTTAAGACTGTTGGTCATTGCTATAAAAAGTAACAGAACATAGAGTGGCATTCTGGCTTACATACTCTTGTTACAATGATTCCCCGAGCATGCCACCTCGGTGCTGAAACGTGTAGGAGCTGATACACGCCATAAATGGTTTACCACAGAGTGCATATGTTAGTTGATACACTGATTAAGTCCCTTAAGTTTTTCGTATTTGTCAGTACCTTGTTTTCTTATCGTCTATTGATAACAGTTACTTGTGGCAGACATCTGTTAATCAGACACAGACATGTTACTCCAAAGTTGGAGAAACACGCGGTTACATATATATACATATATGACATGTTAAAAAAGATTAGTAATCTTAATTAAGTGAAACGCCCGATGACATAACAGCTTCCAATACTCCGAGCGTGAAGTAAAATTACACTGTGTTCCCTATGGTGACGTAACCTGACTCTGACAATAAACAAACATACACAAACCTGTTATATCTATCACGTCCAACCCCCCACAGCCTAATCCAGTTTCCTTTCAATATACAGGGTAAACTAGAATAATATTAGACACTGAATTTTCGAGTTATGGTGTTCCTGACGGTCTTCAAGATGTCATGACAGATATTTTAAACTACAAACTATGTCACAAAACAGTAGTTTGAGGACATTTCCGTCCTGATACTTGTGCTCCTTGTTGTCATTCACTGTTACTAACGTATTATTTAAAGAAGGACTGTACACAGAAATGTGTTCATTCCAGTCTGGAACACACTGTATGCACGGTTTCCCCTATCATGCCCTCCCTGTTCTGATAACACGTTACATTTCGTGACGCACGCTTAGGTTTAGGTAAAAGTTCCCTTCTCGTATTGACGAAATTTCTTTTATCGCATGAAACTACACAAATTTTTACCGTGCACGAAAAATTTCTGGTGCAGAGGCATTACCAGACCAAGCCACAAAATTATATAATTTCAGAGCACCTTTCTCGCCATACACACACACACACACACACACACGTGTATATATTACAAAGCGACACGTTTATCTGTAAATTTCATTAGCTCCCAATAGTCTGCGTACCATTACTTTATCTCTAAACGTTACTGAATAGCCTCTAAAATATTAACACGATGATGTTATGTAACGTGATTTTTCACAAACGTACCTATAGGTGGAAAGATCGCAAACGCAAGGAAGTAACCGTACAATAAGAACCAACAGGATGCACTATTTACTTTCAATGTATTTCAATAATTAACCTCTACATGTTTCGAGAAGGCTTACTGCTCAGCATCACGAGGTACTACCCTGTACATATAGCAATTTGTATATGTCAAGCTGAAAATAATGGAATTGTTTAAAATTACTTACATAGTCGTTAAAAAGCGTAAAACGTACAGAGTAGTACCTCCTGATGATAAGCAGTAAGCCTGCTCGAAACATACAGAGGTTAATTATTGAAATAAATTGAAAGTAAATAATACATCCAGTTGGCTGTTGTTGTACGGATATATCACGATGCACAGTTAACAAAACATTTAAAAAAAAGCAAGGAAGTAAATAAACATAAATGAAAATTGTTTTTCATCGACTTTAGGCCAAACTGTTTTTCCCTGAACACAGTCCAAGAACAGGAACTTCTAGGAACGATGTTTATGAATATGGGAATGATTTATATCTATTTTGTGAATTTGACATTCAGAGAACCGTGCATCGTGATATATTCTTATAATGAAAGCCAACGAGATGCACTATTTCTCAAATTTATTTTGATAAAGTACTCTATATGTTTCGGACAGATCTACTGTCCATCATCAGGAGTCTCAACACTGTATACACAGCAATAGGTATTTTCCATGCCAGTTGTGTTGACTGTCTGCTAGCAGAGTCAACACAACTAGCATGACAAATACCTATTGCTGTGTATACAGTGTTGAGACTCCTAATGATGGGCATTAGATCTGTCCGAAACATGTAGAGTAAAAAGGTAAAGCAGTCCCATTACAGGCCCGGTCGGGCCCAGAGGGTTCCAGGAAATTAAGGTTCCCAGATTTCGTGATAACGGCACAGGATGGTGGTAGGTTGTCAGCCTTACGCACAGGCCGCATTTACCCTCAGGAAATGCTCCTGGTACTCATTTCTGTTAGAGGATGAGTCGACCCCAGGGCCATAGTGCGATCGGAAGGATTTTATGTCAATATCCACTGACACCAGCTGAGATCGAAACAGCGACCTACCGATTTGTAATACAGCACCTTAACCACTGTGCTACCGCGGTCCCCGAAACACGTAGAGTACTTTATCAAAATCAATTTGAGAAACTGTGCATCTCGTTGGCTTTCATTATACGAATTTATTTTGTAGTAGGAGAAGAAGAGGAGGTACCTTATGATGTTCAAAATAGCATGATGAAATTTCACTCTACACATGACATATGTCAGTTGCAGGCTATATATAAAGCACTGCCCGAGTATAGCTACAGGTTTCTTGAAACACTACCGAAACCATTGCAAACACTGCAGGCAAGAGTCAAGTTATAGCATCCTAAGGGCTTATAATTATAATAGTTGCATAGAATGTACTGCTTATTTGCAACCATAGCAATGAGAGCCACATTTTACTTTTACTGCCGGTATCACGCCTTCCTCTGACATCAGACTTATCACAGCAAATTTACTTCCCCTGCCCCGTTGCAAATATCTTCATCCTCATTTCTCGCTAGTTATATTGTAAACCTAATATAAGCCGTATACCATCCTTATAGCGTAGGCCGAACAACTCCGTTCCTCTGAAGGTGGGCAGGTCCTTATATTAGTATATAAAACCAAGCAAACAACTTCAACGAAGCAGAACCACGCTTGGAAAGGATTACGTTTTATTACGTCAGAAGCCGTGAGAGACCTTCTCACGGCGTGAGTTGTAGGCAAAAGGGTTGAATATGCATGACGGATTAAGTTATGAGGTTTATAACATACTGTATTACAGACGTTAACAGGAGCATAAAATACGAGCAATGTTGAAATTCCATATAACGTAATTTTTACTTACTAAGGGCAAGTCAGAAGAGCCTTAAAGTAGCTTTAATAAATTAGTAGATGTAGAGTCGTATAAGGAGCTTAAAACTCCAAAATCCGTGGCAGAAATGTATACATTTTCGGGCTTAATATCCGTTCCTAATTCTGACTTTTATAACGAAAGAAGCTCTGAATTTAACAAATTACTTTCCAGTTGATAAAAACAAGGAAAATGTAAATGTTAATAAAAATCCAACCAGATGCAACAGTATGCAGATATTTACTGCAAAGTCACTCTATATGTTTCGGGTGTCAGAGCACCCATCATCAGGAGTACTAAAAACTGTAACCGCAACCTCCGGTACAGGTCATAATACTGGTACAGTTACAGTTTTTGGTGCTCCTGATGATGGGTGCTGTGACACCCGAAACATGTAGAGTGACTTTGCAGTAAATAAATATCTTCATGCTGTTGCATCTGGTTGGATTTTATTAACATTGAATTAAGATGCATGGAACCATGAGCTTAAAAAAAACAAGGAAAATACCATTAGGAAAGAGTGCATGGACTTGCATAAGAGTGATTAATTCTCTCTACATTCAAAATGTGTCACTAAATTCTTACATATGTCCAGGAATTATACCACAAATATGAACAGGGAGACTAGTATTGAAACTGCACTTCAGCTTCCACATTAGACGAATTTCAATGTTAATATTAACAGCTCAACGTCACTCAAGGGAAAAATTCAAGCTAACGTACCCGTTCGCAGGATGGGTTCGTGTGATATAGTTCTGCGTTGAAACAATAGGTATATCAACTAATTTTTAATTTCTTTTCATCACAGCAGAAGTTGAAATATATCTTTAATTTATCTTATAACTCATGCATATGAGACGGATATATTATCATACTCACCGTATAGCCCAGAGAGTTTCCTCTGAAAACAAGTCCAATAACTTCGCAACTTAAGTAAAGTTGGTCGATGAATTACTTTACTCTCCGGTCATATTCTGGCGGGAACAATGTGGGCCTCTGCCCACACAACGAGGATATGTAACGGGAGTATTTATAGTCCCACTCATTTTTAAACTCGTCGGTGCATGGCGTTGAGTAAACTTCATGCCTCGGCTACTTTATCCCAGGCACGAACACCAGTACCCATTTAATAAAAGGATGGGTGACCCCTAAAGCAGGTCTGGAAGTTTTGGAGAAGGGTGTTGTTCCAGGATTATTTGTTTGTTCTACATCCCTTACTGTCATTTGCGCCGCAGACATACTCAAATCTTCTAGGCTGTTATATGGTATCGACTCGTATAAAGTAACGGACGTTACGAAGCAGCATACTGCCTTCAGCTTCAGGGTCACCAGGTCCAACAAATCTTTCTATACCGTAATATAAACAACCAACCAGATGCAACAATGATAGTTTATTAATAACTTTAATTAGATCAACATGTTTCGGGTGATATTTTCGCCCACCTTCAGGAGCATTAGACTGTGTTTACAGCTTGTGGTATAATGCACCAACGATGCTGCCGGCAGGTGACATTGATGAGGTGCATCTGGTTGGTTGTTTATATTATTGCATCACACAAACATCAAAACTTTCTGTACTGCTTACAACTGAATAACATCCTTTCAAATGGCTGTATGACACGATTTGACATCCCAGAAAGAGCAAAACTTTAGTAACAGTGTTGTGATAACTCAAAATCCCGTAAATATTTCATATTCTGTTCATTACCAATGCCACACAGCCCTGTAAATGATACAACTCTTTGTTTGAGAGACTGAGTCAGTGTCAGTTGCTTTATGTGGGCCTCATATATGTTTCAGACATTGAGTCCATTTTCAGTTGCGTTAAATTATTCTAAGATCCCACAATGCCCTAAGCGCTACAATTAACGTGACAAGGCAGTCTCGGATTACAGACACAAGACCATCAACAGAAAGGGAAGTATGCCTGACCCTTGACACAATAGTAGCAATAGACAAGAATGATGTTAGTGTGACATCTTTCGTTTAAATAGGCCAAATATCACAACATTTTCCAAGAAAAGTCTGGAAATTTAAAAAAATTTCAACCATAAAATCAGTAAGGGCGAAATTCAAAACAAATATCTTACGAACACAAGTCAAATGACTGACCCTCCCGATCGCTGAGACGCCTAACCGTGTCACCGGGGTGCTGGCGTGCTGTAATCCACTTTGTATGAGCAAGTGCTAAATATATTCGGAAAGTACTTTTTCTGGGAGGTGGTAGAAATAAATTTCAGTGTGTCACGTACGTCGCCCACTCAAACGTAATTACAAGGATATGTATCGCCTGAATTACGAAACGCGTGTCGATAATGCAGCGTGTTCCGCAAAAACAAAGCGAATGTTCTGCAAGAAACCCAAAGAATTACCGTATATTCTCGAATCTAATCCGCACCCGAACCTAATCCGCACTAGTTTTTGCCGATTTCTTAAACGAAAAAAAAAAAGTTAGTTCGCGGTTCTAATCCGCACCTTTCCTTCAACTGCCTTCAGAAGTGGCGCGGTGGGTGTCGGCTGCATGGAAAGCCATCCCGGAGAGCATCATCGTCAGATCTTTCAAGAAGTATTGCATAAGCAATGCTTTGGACGGATTCGAAGATGACATTCTATGGGAGGACGATTGTGAAGATAAAGATGATAGTGACTGGGTGACGGATAACGATTCAGTTATGAGTGATGACGGCGAGTCTGAGGAATAATAAATTATAAATATTATTTAATATTATAAATAATAAATTATTGTATTGTATTGTTCTTACGACACGTACAGCGGATCTATCATTTTTCCAAAATCCAGCTCACGACCGCGAATCTAATCCGCACGCGATTCTAATCCGCTTCTGAATTTTTAGCCCTCTGAAACTGTAAAAAGGGTGCGGATTAGATTCGAGAATACACTGTAGTAATGTTTCTAAAACCACTTATCTGTGGTGCCAAAATAATGCTATTCCTATGTGCGTGTGTTCGTAGAGGCTGTACTAACGATCTTATAAAAAAGAATAATACCGTTGTATGTGTCCAGTTATTATACGCAGACACATAACCTTTGGTTTACGGGTTTACAGGTTCACACATTATACTGGGTCAGTATAGTAAATAGGCTACGGGCTGGACATCAGAGGAATCGTTGTTCATTTCCCGGCGTGGGTGACAAATGTATACCTTCTGCCAAGTGTTCAGACCAAGACTCGGGCCATTCAGCCTCCGACTAAATGAGTATCAGGGGCTTTTACCCCTCAGAATGAGCAACCGGGGCGTAAAATGAACACTCAACTTCATATATTATCGAGGTTAATAGCAGTGGAAATATATGTCCGCCTTCCTCCCACACAACGCGTGCGCAACCGTAAATTTGTCTTTAAACTACTAATTAATTCGACCCTGTTTTAATTTTAATGCACAGAGAATACCAGGCAAGTCTTTTATCTGAGCAATTAAACTGTGAATAGTATGTCTGCCCACATCCTTCATATGACATCTGAAAAAGGTATGCCAGCATTTATTGTCAGAGCACCGGGTTTTCTTTCCTTAGTCGAGCCTCTCAGCCAGAATAGCATGTAGTGACGTACTTCGCTGTTGTTAATGTAAACAGATGTGTCTGCAAGGAAGCCTTCGAAAGGTAATGTTTTGTGGTAATGTAAAAAGTAATTTGTATACCCCAGAATATATATACACATACACACACACACACACACACACACATACAAAACCCCTGATAAACAACTGAGCCTAACATATGTGTTTGCTTTTATCTTTGTGTCAAATGTCTTGTTTCATACGCGACGTTATCGATACATGTTTAGCACTAAGTTCACTTCCGCTCACTTCAAGCGCGTTTGAATTTACCCACAGCCATTGCCACTTCAACACTCAACCCATTAATTCATTGCATAATCTAAGTTTCCTTGCAAAATACTATGAGCGTGAATAATAAAGCGAGGATCAAACAGGTGAGGCAAATGGCTCCTGAAAGTGGGAGAATATAATATTTTGTTTGGCAAACCTGAGTAAAAAGGAACCGATCAGAAGACACAGGCCTAGATAAAACAGCAATAATAAACGGGTGTTAAAAATGTGGACGACGAAGGCTGGACTCCTTGTCCCAGTACGGGGACTATTTTATGGCTCTTGTCATCACGGTGATGAACGTTTGGGTTTCATAACGTGCGGAGAGCTGAATAATAGATGACGGGTCCGCTTATGAAGAATGGCTGTGCTGCTGGCAGCTAGTCATGTTCGCAGTTAACTTCATGTGATTAATCTTCTTAATGCCAATTACTTCACATTTCCTCTAACACATGTGTCAGTAGTCACTTACCGCACACAGGTCAGTTCTTACGATAATGACTACTGCACTAATCATGCTGACTTCTCCCAGTATTTCTGGCGTGCCCTTTAAGTGCTGGACCACACTTATGTCTTAGAGCGGCAGTGTTATTCCTGAGGCAACTGAAAATGCAGCGTAATGCTGGGCCAGCGGTCATCTTACGCATTTCTTGATTTTCCTCAGAGCCAGGGAAATTTCGGTATTGTACATCGAATAGTACAAGACCGCTTCCGTTCAGGTTGCTTCAGGTTTATCTTTCTCACAATCGTCTGTCACAGTTTCTCCTACCATCGACGCTAAGTAACATGAGCGACTGAGACATCCGTCTAACCAACCACGGAGAGCGAGTTTTCAGATCGTTGCAGCTCACTGTTGAAGATTCATGTCGTCCGGAATGTCAGTCCGTGTGTAAGGGCAAGTTACTAAACATTCCAATGTAACTGTTTACCAAACGATAATGCGTATCACACCAGGAGGGTTGAATATTTTAACTACACAAAATGTTTGTTTGCCGAAAAAAAACTGAAACGAATTATTTTACGTAAAACTTGTGTTAAGTGTACAGTTCAGAATAGTCAACAAACCAAGAGTAGGTACATAAACAGGAAAACCCGAAACTTACTCCATGGAACAGGGTCCTTCCTGAGAAGCTAAAAGGTCTTCAGCCAATCAAGAAATCCCCCGTATTTTATGCAATGCGAATCTTCATCACCGCATTCACAACATCCAGCCACCTGTCCCTATCCTGAGCCAGATTAATCTCGTCCATGCCCCCCTCCCCCAAATTCAATTTCTTGAAGATCTATTTCGGAAGAAAACGCCACACAAAACGTGTCTTGCCGTGAAGATAGGATCCCTGGTAAAGCGGTACTCTGTGGACAGTTTTAGAGAACTCTGCAGTTTTGTAAACAAACGTAAGCCTAGAAGAAAGTGTGAACGTATAGCGAGACGAATTTCGATAACCTGGTAACTATTCGGATAAAATGTTCACAGGTCCTGCGAGAAAATGATGTACAAAACATCAATACTGTTTAACACGATGAGTTTGCTTGTCATACAGTCATTTTCATTACTTAACAGGCAATGAATCCATTCATCTCACATTGAAACGATACATCCTAGAAAGTGTACGCTGTATACTCTCGAAACTTTGTCTCATTAAAGTAAACAGAAAACAGTAGGCACTTGGTAAGCATATCTCTGTTTCAATACAAGATCCTTTAACATATAACATATTTAAGTGGAAAGAAGACTAAGGAATTTGCTGAAGGTTCTGAAGACATGTAAAAAATCGAGTTTCACTTTCATATTAATGTCCCCTTCATCCGAGTAATGGGATTAATAGTCAGAGCTTAAGAGTTTGTAATAAGAAAATGATAGTGATTTAGGTAAAGAAAATGATTACGCCACACAATCAGTCGTCCCAGCAGGGACTACAGTTTATATACAACTACAGGACCAATCAAAAGCTCTTTATTTCAACTCTGAGAGGAGAGAAAATGGAAGAGCGAAGTTATCATGAATGCAGTCGTCGTTTTGAGTATCGCTAAATGACGTCACTTATTTAAGTAAATATTCATATATACAGCAGTTCTTAGCCGATAACGAAAAGGACTGTTGATTTTGTTTCTATGTCGTATTACGTTTGTACATAATGTCTTTAAATTTAACAATCACTCAAACAAACAAGGCTAAGTTTTTCTTTCAATAAAATATATTGACATTTCACAAAGGACAGAGATGAGTTATACAGCCATCATGAGAACCCTGATTATTAATAACTTTCTTTAGTAGATAATTAATGATCAACGCTCTATAAAAATTCCTCGGAAATTCATGAGTTCCTAATCTGCTGTTTCTTCAAAGGATGAAAGTAAACAAATAGGTAAAAACAGAGATGAAAATTCATATTTAGTAACAAAATAATACCGTACTTTAGGTCATTAGTGTCGTACCTGAGGAAATCTGCTGGTACGTAAACAAAAACATTAATTTATCTTAGTAATTAACCAACTTGATGCACAATTTGTTTCACAATAAGTTTTTATTTCATGCCTCTACATGTTTCGAGCACATGCGCTCATCATCAGGAGGTCAAAATTGCATTACACAGCCTCTGGTATCATCACACTCATAGGTGGCCGTCTCATGCACACCTGTGCACGAGACACTCCTTTAACTAAACTGATTTTGAAACTTATAGATCTCAAATTATTTAGAGTTCTACCAGAAATCTTAAAGTAGCAACAACGACCTTCATTTTTCTTAGATCAATCGAAATTCCAAATAAAGCTAATACATACAAACAGCTCCGGGAAAAACAAATACAAGGCTCTTACTTGTTGCGATAAAGTAGAAGGTAACGTGCACCCTTGTACAGGAACTGAGGCTCTGTACAGGCCGTACGACTCATAGGAGGAATATACGTATAGCTCTACTCTTTCTTGACCACGGCACTAGAAGGGGATGAGAGGTCAGCGTCACGCCCCGGCCGCTCTTTACCCCCGGGAAAGACCCGGTACCCAATGTACAGAAGGCTGGTTGGGCCCCAGGGCCGGTCTGGACAGGTGCGGAAAATCTCGCCCCTACCGGGATTCGATCCCCGGACCGTCCAGCCCGTAGCCATTCGTTATACCGACTGAGCTACCGGGTCCACACTTATTGTGATGTTAATCGCAAAAATCCAAAATAAAGAAGAAATAAAATATTTTTCTCTTTTAAAACCAATTTATATCTAATAAACAGAGAAACTATCAAGACTATGTGGACGGACTTTTTCAAGCTGTGTTTCTTATAGAAAATTCCCTGCACAGTGTTTCTGGTGCTGCTGACAGCTGTCGCTTCTGTGTCTCTGAGAATGAGAGAGGCACACATAATCAATATTTCGTTAATTCGCTTTAGGTCACATTTTAAAATGTTAACAGACTACATGGACCCAAATCTGCCCAGCGAACCCTTTGATAGTGCGTGTGTGCGAAAAACATGCTTGTTACATTAACTATTCAGTTCTGTGGCTACACGTCGCTTCACCCGTTGTGAATATTCATCAACCCAGTGCTTCGTGATTAAAATAAACCACTAGTGATGTTTAATATTCGTGTTTCCTTGCATCGCTAGTATAATTATAATTGCTGCTGGCTGGGGTTGCGCATACGCAACCCCAGCCAGCAGCAACATCGGTGGACAATACCCGAAGCTGTAGTTACAGTGATATGTTCCTGATGATGGGCGAAAATATCGCCCGAAACGTGTAGAGCTGATTAAAAGTATATAAATTATAACAGTTGCATCTTGTTGGTTATCAACTGTAATTACACTAGTGATGTATTGTGCTACCATGATCCGATTTATATTCCAAAATGATATGGCCTGCCTAGGAGACGAGTGAGCCTAATTTGCCTAATAAAACGGGGTTTTAGATTAGCTTCCCGAGACGAGGGACAGGCTGAATGGATTACGTTTTGTCTAAATCGCACGATATAAAAATTCATTTTTTACCTCACAGAGAACATATATCACGTTCATTACAATACCAATGAGTTAATGCTGCGTAGGGAAATAATCGGTTTTATTTCTAGAATGATATAGAACACACAAGTGCATAGTATGGCAAAATGCAGACTACCTTGGTGTTGTAGCAAATGGGACGTAATTTGACCACCGGTTATACTCCATTTCCACACTGCATTATAACATTCCGATGATGCGGGAAGTGATGGAACATATATTGTAGCTCTTCATTATATCATCATTTACTAAAGGATAAAGGTAGCATACTGTCGTTATGTTTGAACAAAGTTCGTCACAAACTCCCCTCTAAATGCTTAAAATAACAACAGAACTGCTAGCCTTTGGCACTAATATTCAATTCATGAACAAGACATTAAATCAAGTACTTAATTTTCACGTCTGTATCAATTTAATATTCTCACTTATCGTCTATCCCACCCCCCACCCTCTGGTCAATCAAATATTTAAACCAAACACCTGTTGATACAGCGAATATTTCCACATTTATATACCTCAGAACACAGGCCACTCCAACAGAAATTACGAACAACATTGATAATTTTAAATCGCTTCAACCATCCACCGCCATGTTAAATCACTGTTATGGTCGTATGAAAATCTCACACAGCAAATTTGTATCACACGACGGGGTTTCATTAAACTGGTAATAACATATCGCTACAGATCACTGTGCTCCTGTAACTTTCAGTTCCAAGTAATGAATAATATATAATATGGCAAACGTGTGTCTGTCTCAGATGAGAGACACAGTCCTGATTAAAACCATTCTTCACATCTATAGTAACAAACTTATCCTTCGGAAATAAAAAAAAAATCTTTATTCAAGTAACGCATGTCATTTATGAATTCCATAAACACAAAACTGCCATCAAAAGTTTGGATTCAACCTTGATATTTATACCTTAATAATCAGAGCAGCCAGACATTTACATTTTTCACGCAATATGTCTCTGTCAGCAATCATTTTGTCCGCCTACGCCAACATTTTGCAGAACAGCCTCTTCAGCGCTTCCTCATCCAATTCCCGATACTCATAACATTTAAGTTTTGTTTGTAAATGTCTTGCTATATGAGTTTTGGTCTACCTTGACCTATTTTTTCTTCAAGCGTTCCACAGATCTATATTTATATCTGCAGTAAACAAACCACAAGAACACGTCTGCAAAATACGTGTACTTCAATAAAGTACACTTTTCACGCTGTTATCAATTTGTATTGTGTACCGGAGAGCGTCAGCGATCCATTATACATCCACCGCCCTCTGCTTTCTGACAAAAGACAGTTGCACACAGATTCTCACTATATTCCCTCTCGAGTGCCTACCCGCAGGAAACGCCTGCTCGTAACACGCACGCTTCAACGGTCAACGAATTTCGATTTGGTTCGATTTCCCCTACTTCAGGTGGCATTACCTACTGTACATCCTAAAAAGAACTACTGTCGGCTGCTAAATTGCGTGCTCTGCTTGTATAAACCGTGAGCTCTTTCTTCCGGCTTTGTCGCTGTTAATCGTTTTATTCTCTATTCTGGTTCTGATTTCATTTAATCCAGAAGGGTTGATACAGAATGAGATATTAGTGGATGTGTAGCACGCACGAGGATCAAATTACGAAACTGTTTACACTTAATCGTAATCAGAAACTCATTGCCTCACTGAACATTAGTCCCTTGAAACTGAACCACACGCCCCAAAGAAATATTGCTTCGAGCAATAATGACACGCAAAGGGTAATCCAGACGTTTACAAAAAATCCTTGAAGAAAGGTACAGGGAAATGACGCACTATTGCATGTCCTTTATTCATTCCCTATAACACCTATTTTTTATTATTATGGAAATATTACTAACAGAGTTAAATGTAAGCGAAGGCCGCTAATATGTATCTTATTTCAAAAGACCTTCAACTGACACAGACCTCCTGCCACAGATCGGAACATATACATGTCACACGTGTCACTGCTTAATGTAAGGTCCTCAATATCTTCTCTCGCGTATGAAGATATTTTATTACTTCTTCAGGTATATCCATGAGAAATAGCAGAACCCGGATACTTTCACGTTTTCTTGTGTTTATGCCTTTTTTTAACAGACCAATTTTAAGAAACACCATTAAGGCTTCGAAAAGAAAGTGGAAAGTACGGCTCTCATTACGTGGCAGTATATTTCTTAAATTATCTTTACTTTTGTCTCAGTTTTCATTTTCATGTTACGCAGTGTCATGTTACTTAACATTTAAATTCCATTAGGATAAGAGAAGTTAAAGTTACTTTGACGAAATAAATTAAAAGTAAAATTAAACATAAACACAGTATAAAACAAGAAAATTCGAGTCAGGGGCCTGCCGAATGCTGGTTACCCCAGCTGTGATCTAAATCGTCACACTGAAGTCTGTAAACCCTGAATACCGAGACCAAGTTGTGTGGAGACACTTGGTCTGTTGTTACAAGCATGGCACTAGGACAGACACCATGTCGCCAAGCGACGATTAACACAAGCTGCAGCCACGACAAATGTGCTGTCCAGAGAGCCAGCCGATTGCTTGGGAACAGGGAAAACTCTCAAGGCAATTCTACTGAGAACTCACGAAAGATAAAAAAAGATCTGGACGCAATATTACGAGTCTACACAAAGAGTTATGGCCGAAGATTCTTAAATGAAGACAGAAAAACGAACTTATCTTTCTACAGTTCTTTCTATTGCCTAAGGCGATGTTCTTTACACCCACACACGTCGTTCATAATTCCAGACGAAAAAATAGCCAGTTAAATATTTATCTTTATTAAGGATCAATGGTATTGTTATGTCAGTTCGGAAGGACTCTGTTGTGTAAAGTATATGAATATTTCCTGAATATTTTTCATTTTCTAACGATTCGACTGTAACATGGATTTTATGAAAATTCATTTTCGTCTTGAGGCGAATACCGGAATTCAATTAGCACGTGCTTCGGCGGTTAGGACATGCCATTCGGCATATGGGAGTAGGAAATGTAGTTCCACGCACTCTTAATGTGGTGCTAGAGGAAATGTCTTCCTCAAAACCGACTGCTTTAATGGCAGAGACAGAGTTCCCGGTACCGATTTTACAGCAGGCTGGTGGAATCCAGCTCCAGTCTGAAGATTTTGAAGAAGAGAAAGATCTCTTGTCTGTCCCGGGAATCGATCCCCGATACCTCACTATTCCAGCCCGTAATATAGTCATTGCACCGACTGAACTACCCCGGCTTCTGTCCAGCAGTAAGTAAAACCCGGAATTAAACTGCGTATAATCACGAACAACTATTGTTCCTTGCAGAATCTGCCCTGTAGAACTAGATTAATTATCCACTTCCAGTGTCTTTATTGCAATAAATATCAGGAATGAATTTCCGCCGTGCCCAACTGATTAGGGGTAAATTTTTACTCTGAAGACACTAACATAACCAAAGAATAAGAACGAACTAGAAGCTACATATTATTTTATTGTACTTCTTATAGGCCCAACATGTTTCGGGCACTACTATGCCCATCATCAGGAGCTCACGACTAGTGTTGATTGCCACATTGGTCGTCTGGTTCTTTGGTTGCTGTAGGTTGGGGGTTAGGTGCGGGTAGGCTGGAGTAGTGTCCGGGCTGCAGGTTATAGCACGTACTATAACCTGCAGCCCGGACACTACTCCAGCCTAACCGCACCTAACATCCAACCTACGGCAACGCAAGAACCAGACGACCAATGTGGCAATCAACATTATAGTCGTGAGCTCTTGATGATGGGCATAGTAGTGCCCGAAACATGTTGAGCCTATAAGAAGTACAATAAAATAATAAGTAGCATCTAGTTGGTCCTTATTCTTCGGTTATCACAACGATGCACGGTCCAACACAGATCAAAAACTAACATAACCAGTTTCCGGACGACTGTGTTGTTTTCGCAGTAATAGATGATGAAGTTCAGATACGAAGTATTAGTCCATGTTTATTATACTTCTTAAAATCTCTGTATTAATTTTGAATTGGTCGTGATTTTTCGTCTTGTTTGATTTTATTACTTTTTATAAACAGTTTTAATTATAATTTTTCGTACGCGACTCTCATGCTTAGCAAATCTTAATCAAAACGTAAGAATCGTTTTAACGAAGACTAGCTGCGACGATCTCCCTCATGAATCTCCTAGTCACTCAGGTAGTAAGGACGTTCAGGACGTGGCTAATGGCGACTATTTCAAACTGGGTATTAGAATTTGGGTTTCCGTAATTGGTGAGAGCGAAGTTGGACACTTGGTTTGATAACAGGTTACAGCGAATTTGGAGATTTGGTTTGATAACAGGTTACAGCGAATTTGGAGATTTGGTTTGATAACAGGTTACAGCGAATTTGGAGATTTGGTTTGATAACAGGTT
>Ga0123354_10002303_pt1 | contig 24993 bp, 10 predicted proteins | sample TergutLab28metaG_2_FD_97872 | JGI IMG/M metagenome (GOLD analysis project Ga0123354, IMG submission 97872) | Labiotermes labralis P4 segment gut microbial communities from Petit-Saut dam, French Guiana - Lab288 P4 | ecosystem: Host-associated > Arthropoda: Insects > Digestive system > Gut ...
GGAGAGGCCATTTTCTCACTACATACACTCGCATCGCCTAGCGGCAGAAATGTGAACTACGATGAAAAACAACTTACTGGGGGGGGGGGGATTTGAGTTTTTCCTTCTATCTGTACAGGTTTCGTAAATACGTGTCTTACGGTTTTCAATAATAAATTTTTGTAATCCCGGAGTATATTTTGAAACGCCCTGTATGAGGGCATATGTTTTATACCTAAAGAATAAACATGGGCTGTGTTATACAAGAAGCGATTAGTGTCATAGTCTTTTGACATCCATTTCTAATTGCCTTTGTCTGGAAATATATTTTTGGAATAATGTTTTTTATTGGTGAAGTCTTGGGTGTTCTGGGATGTCGTGTCGTATCGGTTGGAAAATATAAATCTAAATAGTTGGGACGTTATATCTCAGAAATGATATGGAACGAAAAGGAAATTACTTTTTAAAACAAAAGTTGACCATATGTATCAGAGAGTGAACTATTAAGTCTATTAATGTGTTTTGCTCTTCGCATGACAGACAGCCTAGATGGTACTCAGTAAAACAAATACGTAAGAATTTGTGAAGAATTACTAATTAACAGTAATCAGTTAAAACGCACCTATAGGGCTCTATCAATGAGGAAAAATTCCAAAGGTAAAGTAAGTTAACGATATGATGCAGTGAGACAGATTTTTGCATTTAGTAAAATGTATGAACCTATTGAGAAGGGTAGGCAAAGCGATTTCACAATTAGATATTCTATTTAGCTGAGAAGAATGTATTTCAGTAATGTCCTTTACCTTAATTGAAGAATATGCGTTTATTGGTTATTCTTTTCCACCTCCATATGTGAGGACATCAAGGTAATGTTAAAAATACATTTAAGGTGCACACTTCATTAATGTTTCCATAAGGTTTAACAGGAGTACCTTAGGGAATTGTATGCTAGCCTTTAAGTACACATTACGTGAGCCGTTTTCATTACATTCTCATTTTCGTACCAACTTTCTTCACAACCATGTCGGCGAGGCTTCTCGGAAGTACTTTTTAATATACCCAAAGAGCTGTTAAAGGCCCTCACGCTTAAGACGAAGGAACTGTACGGGTAAGGGTTAATGAAAGATGAGTGTTAACATGAGCAGCAGTTTGATGTACTTCCTGTTCCTCAAGATATTGTGTACACTGAGTTCGAAAGCTTTTTTTTTGTTAGATCAAGAGTATCCATAGTTGCTTGGATTGTATGAATGATGTGTTATGTAGACTTGTTTAATAGCGCTGCTTCTAGCCGCACGAGATAAGACTTGGGATGCAGAAAGAATGAAGTGAATTCGTATAGACTACGCAGTTCTTGATGTTTAAACGTTCGCATTTACTCTTTGGCCTTTCTTTGTGTTCGGATTAGTCTGGGCAAATACAGTATTGACGCAGCACCATGTAAAGAAGAAAGTCTAAATAAAGGCCACATTCCTTACTTAATGTAAAGTTTATCAATTCCATGGTATGGGATGGAATGACTTTTAAAAAGATTAAACTCTGTCAGGTATAGAACAGAAGTACACGTCTTCTGTGAAATCTGAAGGTTCATTACCGTGACAACAAAGGCCGCTGTTTCGTCATGTCCTGAATCAGATATATCTTATTGACATAATCGTATTATATACCTTAAAACTGTGAATAATTTATCATCCTCCTCTCTTTTAATATCTAAGCTACCTCATTTTCTCCTGCCGTCATGTATGTGAATGCTGACTGAAAGGTTAAATTCATATTTCATTTGACATTCAGAGGACCGTGCATCGTGATATATTCTTATAATAAAAGTCAACGAGATGCACAATTTCTCAAATTTATTTGATAAAGTACTCTACATGTTTCGGACAGTTACACTGACCATCATCAGGAGTATCTCAGCACTGTATACACGTAATAGGTATTTGTCGTGCTAGTTCTGTCGGCTGTCTGCTAGCAGATGCCATTTCATTATGAAAATCTGTTATCTAAAGATACTCGGAAAAAGGGAAATTCTTACAGGTAAGTTAGTCTAGTCAGTCCCAGTGGCCGCGCGGTCTAATCTTGGGCCTGGGGCTGCTCGCTTGCTGGGATTGCGGGTTCGAATACCGCTGGGGTCATGGATGTTTTTCCCTTGTGAGCTTTGTTTGTTGTCAGTTAGAAGTCTCTGCGTCGGGCTGATCACTCGTCCAGAGGAGTCCTACCGAGTATAATGTGTCTGTGGTCTCGAAACCTCAACAATGAGAAGGCCTAGGTCCACTAGGACCGTGGACACATGGGGGGAAGGAGGGCCGGAGATACTGGAATCTGGCTTGGCTTGTCAAGACAGCACTTTACCGTATATGTGTATCCTTTCAATCGATGGTCCTTCTGGCACTGCTATCTAGTAAGTTAAACAGGAAAGGAAATTTTATTGTCACGTTGCTGCAAATTGTAAAAAATTTTAAATCTTTTGATGCCTGATCATTTCTTGAACAAAACTGTTTAATTCCCTATAACTCGATATAGCTTTGAATGCAGACTATAAAGAATGTGTTGCTGCACACAGAAATCTGACATATATATATATATATTATTGGTTCAGTGTATATTTCTGTTGGCGTTCTCCAGTATCATCTTCTGTTCAAAAACGAAATTAGTATCGGAGGAAATCAAGTTTTGTGATGGCGTTGCATCTATGTGAAACGACAGAATGAAAATATCCTTAATGAACCGAGATAAGGATTTTGTCGATGAGAGAAAATAGACGCGACACTGGGAACAGAAGAACAATGTATATGTCTCTCTCTCACTCTCTCTCTCGAGCCTTCTTCTAAGTAGTTACAGAAAATGCCCCAAAGTCTTGATAAAAGAAACATCAAAGGTATTCATATTCTACAGAAAGAACGATTTCTATTTGAGAAAGTGTGACATTTGTTTGAGCTGTTAATGAAAACCCTCTTGCAAGCGACGGGGACAATCTTCATTTCCTCAAGCAAAACGTTGCCTCCATCCGTTGTATGACACGGAATTTCAAGTATATTTATTGCTTCATATTATCGCAAAAACAAGGCTATGCTGTCGCTCCAGTTCAGCTACGTAATAGTGCTGATGTTTTGTCCGACTGCAACTCTTGGATGCAATGAAATACAACAAATATTTCTGTGACCATCACAACATTCCATCCAGCATATCAACTTTCTTTAATTGTCACTAACTTACGGACCCCACAATTTCCCACCCAGATAGTTTGCTTTTAGGTTTCGTATCGAACTTATTCCCCGTCATGATCAGGGCTGTCCACCGTTTCTTCTACTAACTCCTTACATGTGCGTTGTCTGACTTCTGTCTGTCAGTGCCTGTTTACCAATATGCTCTTCTCTGTACCTATATTTTCGTCTTCTGACGTTACAAATGTTGTTGCATCATTAAGTAATACATTTGCTCTGTTGTGATATGAGCCTGTTTTCCTCAATGTGAGTAGAACTATCCTTGCTTGTAATACTGAGTCACATTCTGTTCTAAATTAATGTTTTCCAATAGAGATATTGTGTTCAACCAGTTATATTCTCCTGAAATTTTTTCATTGTGTGGTTTTTGTTTATCGATGGGTAGCTTTCCACGTGGGAAGCACTGCAGGTAGCGTCAGCTGAGGTCTCTGCATGCCTGGGGTTCTTAAATCTCAACGACAAATTGAGCTGGATTTCATAAAATAAATAAATTTATTTGCGTTTACCCTTAAGACACGAAGCTTTTAAATTGACGTTCAGGAGAACAGGCGCCAAGAAACTGCCTTATGAATTGTGCTTAATATCGAATCTTCAATCTGATTATTTAAGATCAAAAGTGACCTAGAACCTCGTTATTTGCCATTGGTGTATTTGTGTGTTGTTTAATTACGCTATATTTTTAGATTAAGAAACGTTTGATTAGATGGCGAGTGTATAATTTTCGTGAAATGTACCTGCTAATCATAAGTAACCTGTGTCTGATCGACAGGTTGTTGTATTATTTACCAATTTAAAATATTACATTATGGGACATTTATGATACATGTACACATGTCCACGTGTACTTTGTTTACCCGTAGCCCTACTTCGTCGGAACGTTGAAACCATAGATGATTTTAAAAGCTAAGAAACTGAACAAGCGTAAGGACGATTTTAGTATAATTCTCTCTAAGTAATGTAGTTCGCTTCTTTCAAATATGATTGATTGTACATAAACCACAAATATTCTTCCATAGTGCACACCTTCAACCTGTCTTGATCCAGCTGAATCCAGTTTCACATGAAATATAAAGATATATAATTAAGGTTCATTTTGTTTTTGTCCTCCACACACACACACACACACACACACAATAAAGTTTTTCCATCCGCTGTCCACAAAACGTTTTCAGATATCTCTCCGCCATATAATGTATGCCACAAGTCTCATCTATCTAATCCCCTTCGAAAATGTAGGCATATTACAAAATATCAGTGTTTACAACTAGAACCACATATTAAGTTGGCTAAAGTGGTATCGTTTCTGATTTGTATTTGGAAGATTCACATTTAGAATATCGGCAGGGCAATATATTTTCTTGATTGAGAATTATCCTAACTTTTCTGTTTTTTTTGGAAATTTCGGTGTATTGTCTTTAATTAGGTATTAAACGGTGCCTTCCACATGCTTTCCAATTCTTTACCATCCGTTCTTTCGAAAGCATACGGTCTAAGTTACTAAAGTGCATCGTTAAATTAATTACAAACGCAACTTAAAGTGAGAATCAGTCATCTGAAAACGTAATTAGAAATTTCGTGTACAAGAAATAAATGTCAAATTAAAAGAACGTCTGATTTAAATTGTTATATAAGATTTCTGCTTCCGTTTTGATGGTCATAAAACTTTGTAAAGTTCGAAATGTGGTACCTGAATATTGTGTGCCATCCTCAAACGGAATACCTTCCGTGGATGTCGGACCATTTTGTTTCGTGTGGGTCTATGCGGTTTATTTCCGATGTGTAATTAGCACATTTCGGTTAATGACATTATGAGCAGCAGGTAATTAGAGTTCATTTGTCTGCTGCTGGTGGCAGCACGAATATTTGCAATTTCTCTCTTCATGTGTACAACCTTTAATTTAGTGACAAACAATTATGTGCACACTGTACCTGTAGTGATATGTGCTGCGGAATGGAACTCAGTGGCAAGAGAAATCTTTACGTCAGTGAAAACGTTTCTTTCATAAATTGCTGTGTAAAGGTACGTTAATGAATACTAGACTCTTAACGAAATTTATGCACGTGATTAAAAGAAATTTACGGAAATTTGTTTAAATGTTCAAGTCAGCTTCTCTGAACGTAACCTTGAGCGGGCTAAGTGGCCAAACTTTCCAACGACACGAAGCTAATAAGAAATCTACAATGTTGCCGGAGTGTGTTTCGATGTGACAACCAAGATGTACTTTATAACAGTATTTTAATTCAAGCGTATATGTGTTTAATTAGCATATATTTCCATTAAGTCAGTCGGTGTGCTATATAAATTTGACAAACTCCTGCTTTGTATCTACTAACCTTTAAGCAGCTTGTTGTGGGTAGACAGAACGATAACATCCACACTGTTGAAATATTTCAGTGTCTGTTGACATGATAGAAAGCATTATGAGTAATAATCTATTCAACATAATTTTGTACTACTCCACATAATATAATATAATATAATATAATATAATATAATATAATATAATATAATATAATATAATATAATATGATATGATATGATATGATATGATGTGACATGACATGACATGACATGACATGACATGACATGACATGACATGACATGACATGACATGACATAATATAATATGATGTGATATATGATATGAGATATATGATATATATGATATGACATGATATGATATGATATGATATATAACATGATATATGACATGACTTGACTTGACTTGACTTGACTTGACTTGACTTGACTTGACTTGACTTGACATGAGACATATGACGCATGACATGATATTTTGTATGTGATGTGATGTGATGTAATATTACTACAATGTAAGTTATAGGCAAGTAGACCAAAGGTGTTTCCCGTTATGCGTACAGATTATAAGGCTGTATATAAATATGTTAACATATACTCTGATGCTGAAACTTCTGACTCCTTTATGTATATCGCACTTTGAAAGCAGACGGTACTCATCAGACCTCCCACGTAGTCAAAATTGGCATTTGTCCCACCTTGACATCAAAGCTTGTTCCCTTGCTTTTCAAAATTCGGTATCGTGTCTGTAGCCAGAAAGTGACAGCTTGCTTCATGTCGGCGTCTTTTGAAAATGGTTTCTACTTCAGATGCTTCTGAAGGGATCTACAATGATAACAATTAATTGGTCTTCATAATGCTAATCGAACTTGGGACTGATTAGGTTGCTGCGGCTGGGAGGTCATGGACTACAATCTGTACAGTCGGGATTTCATGCCGAGTTATTTCCATCGTTTTTGGACCCCTTAAGAAAGTCCTGACTGGCAATCAATTTAAAACAAATGTCCTCGTGAAGAAATCTGTCACTTCCTGACAACAGGCACTTGAAACCGATTTTTCCAACGCCGGGATAAATGCCTTCATGGTAAGGTGGGACAAATGCTAAATGTCAAATTGTCACTACGTGGAAGTCTGATCTGTACCATCTGCTATCTCTGTGTAACGTGTACTTCGAAGTCAGAATAAAGTTTCCGGCATCAGACTCTTTGTTACTGTATTTTTTAAAACTCGTTCCTACATTTTGCTTTATGCTGTATTTGAACACAAATATTTACAAAGATACAGGACAGTGCAAATAGATATTAAAGTGAGGCGTGTTCTAAACAAAGGCACAAATATTTACCTATGCCAGAAAATGACATGTGGCAGTGAGAGGAGCATTGTCTATATTCCAAGTCATGCTATTTCTATTTGTATGTGCAAACGGGACGTACCAACTTCGAACCTCGTCACGCAGATCCCTCTTCTTCCACTTCTTCTGAAATAAGATATAGATTTATTCTTCCTTTACATGACATTCTTACAATTATCGCTGTTATTTAATACTTTTATTTTATAAAGTTCTGCATATATATATATATACTTCGCTAATCATGTTTGTATTCTGTACTTCTCTGGAGCTCCTCCTTTCTGTTCCATATCAACTCCATCCACATTCCTGCATACGATTTGCCTGCGCAAAATATTATAAAATATATGACATAATAAATTCAACTCTCAATTTATCTCATGTGTTTGTTCGAAAGATGTGAAAGTACACCGGAATTATGATGTGTTTAATTACTATAAATGCAGCTTAAAGTTTTGAACTTACACTACAATCGGTTTTTAACGGATTTTCTACGCCACTGTTTGTGGGAGGTGGCACTATGGAGGTGTGCGTTCTTTCCGACGTTTAAAAAATACGTCCATTTTCCGTTTTTAAACTTCCGGAATGTATAGATTACTGTATGTATCGCCGAATTTAGCATCGAAAGTCCCTGCACTTTACCCATAGACGATATGTGTATGTTCAATAGGTGTGGGTATCAGTCACACAAAAATATCTAAATGTGGCTATCATCAGGTTTTTATCCGAAAGTATGGTGGTAGAGCTTTACAGAATTGGTATGGGTATGTCACGATGATGAGATCTCAGCATCTGTGATGTTTGTTATGTGCTATTTTTAGGGGGCACAGGAGAGGGGAGGGTAGACATCGGATATGGACAAACAGTAGCTGGAGACCCACATAGGACAGCAGCGAGCAGACATACATGAGCTGCACATCCCAGGATAGCGCACATCACAAATAATCCCTCCCCCTGTGCTCTTTATAAATAGCACATAACAAACATCACAGATGCTGAGATCTCACCATCGTGACATACCCATACCATTCCTGTAAAGCTCTACCACCATACTTTCGGATGAAAACCTGATGATGGCCACATTAGGCCGAAACATGTAGTTTACTTCGTCCTTTATTAAACATATTGTTTAGATATTGTTGTGTTATTGACTGATACCCACACCTATTGTTTATATACACACAACGGGGATGGCTCATTTTAGAATTACGTATATGTTGTCTGTGATACTCAGGAAGAAATAGTCACCACTATCTTAAACATCTCGTTCTTGCACAGTGTCAGCACTGTGTGCTGTGTGAGGTGTATTGTGAGGCTTTAAAATGTCATGAAAATGAAGTGCACGCTTTTCAGTATACATATAAGAGGTAACGACACAGTGGTCCTTATCAGTACTTCTCATCTGTGCCTGTAACTAAGCTGTACAGGCGGTACAGACAACACCTAGGCAGTATTTTCAAACATAATTAAGGGTCATATTTGCGTTAACTGTATTTGTGATGTTCCTTTTGCATATTTCCTATTAATCACCCTTGCTTACAGTATCACTTTCAAACGTACATGTTATTGGGAGGGTAATAAATGCCTTGTAACTTTATAGGATTGTATTGCTGTGCTTATAGGGAAGCGTGTATTATTTTGAATTTTGCTTCCATGACTTAAGATTCAAGCGTATTACTATCATTTTTGGAAAGCAGCTTACGTTCTCTTTTATTATGTGCGTTTGTATTGTTAATTATAGGCGCTGGCGTTTTTAAGCGCTTTCGAAAAAACTGCGAAAAGCAAACTGTTAACTTCGTCATGCCTGTATGTAGGTCCGTCCGTCCGCCTGTCCGCCCGCCCGCCCGCCCGCATGGAACAACTCGACTCACACTGGACGGACTTTCATGACATTTTATGTTTCACTGTTTTTCGAAAATGTGCCGAGAAAATTAGATTTTTATTAAAATCCGACAGGTAGAACAAGTAATTTACATGAAAGTCAATATGGAGTTTTGAGCATATCTCGCTCAGTTCGTAGAATGAGAAACGTTTCAGACAAATGTTGTGGAGAAAATCAAAACAGATTTTACGCGCAATTTTTTTTTGAAAATTTTGCCGTTTATGGGATAATGTGCAAAAATATTGTACAGCCGAACAGGCCACGTTAAAATATGGCGCATGCGCATTTCATGCTGGATAACTAAAGCTACAGGCTCACACTCAGAATATGTAATACTTATTGCTTTTCCATTGCAACAATAGTTGCATGGATGCGCCTCAATTGCACGTTATACGTACATTGCCTGTCTGGCTTAAACATGAGCTTTTTTCATTGGTTAAATATGGGTCAGTTTTCTTTAGTTTTTCTTGACCCTGACCTCCTTACATGGACAGAGAATGGACTGTGTTTTTAAGGGTTAAATGTCAAAAGTTAAGCAACGTAATTTAACACCTTGTTTCTAAAGTGTACATCAGTGAAAACGTGTTTGAACTTTTGAGTTCTTTCTTGCTGGACCATGTGATCACCCAGTCGAATTGGTTACATTATTTTAAGTTTTGTACGCTTAGGAAAAACAGATTTGAATCTTGCTCAGAAGCTGCATATTTGTCCACATTTAATTGTGTTGCTCTCTGACGCATTATAATGGCCTGAATCCACGGTCTGAGAGCAATACAGCCTCACTTCATGAGGACTGAGAAAGCCTCTATAGTAGACGGGGGTGATGTCTGAAATGTGGTCCGGAATTGATAATAATAATAATAATAATAATAATAATAATAATGTACTCCAAAACGTGGTTTAGCGCCGTTATGTACGTGTACATATCCACATAAAGATGATATAAAGTAATAATAATAGCATTTTATTTTATATATTTATGTAACAATACAATTTGCTGAATATTTAAGACACGCTGCAAAATCTTTGTTAAAGCTTAAAAAAGAGCCTTCCATTTTATAATTTTATTTTTATATTCAAATAGTGTTAATATTTTCATAAACCATGTGATAAAATTTAAATATCCTTTCCGGTAGGATATGATTATTTTTATTATATGCTACAGCTTTTAAAAATCTCTGAAATTTTCTGATATGTTGGCTGTTCTCTAGTCACTTGGTGTATATCTAATTTAGGGTGCATCCATCACAGCGACCCTGATGAATCTTTCCTTTTATCAGTTTTAAAATCGTACATTCGTAGATAAGATTTTGATTTCCTGTGTACAATGCACGACCGGTGCAAATCATAAACCACGCAGTAAGTAGTAAAACAGAAAGTCAAATGAGTTGTATTTGTACGTTGCAAGTGATGGCGTGTGAAATCCGGGCAGCTGCAAGTTCGTGTAAAGAGGCCATTACAGGTCGCCGTGTACCGCAAATTATTCTTAATTGTATTCTTAAGAGAAGAAACGGCGTAAGTCCTTAACTATAAATTATGATTTTGACACCTAACACTACAGCAGATTCTTTCTAAGATAAGAGCTCTTTTACAAGAATTTTGATTTCAAATTAGCTGGTCGGTTGCTAACTTCAATAGAGCTTGTAGACAAGGCACTGGTAGCCCTTCCGTAAGAGCTGGCCACACTGTCAAGAAGTGTGTAGGAATGGTCGATGTAGGTTCCAAAATTCACTAAATTGTGCTGATTATGGTGTTGTGGGTCGGTCTTATTAAACACAAAATTAAAAAATATTCAAATGTTTTGAAAGAAGCAGTACTCTTGGAATATCAAAATACCAACTGAATAATATAAAACTTAATTATACATAAGATACGTTGCTTCGATACAGTATTATTGCCCCAACCTGCACAATCCCAAGAAGTTAATAGAGATATGTTCACGCGTCCAGAGGAGACCTTCCGACTGCAGTGCGTCGTTGTGTGTGATCTAGAAACCTAATGAATGAGGAGGCCGTGGCCCGCGTTTTGCCGCAGCGCCATAGGAAACAAAATGCGAATGTGTTTATACGAATGTTTTCAGTAATTTACTTCAGATTACTAAAATTAAGACGATTCACTATTTCCGAAACTCGAAACAATCTGCCCTTAAATAGTGTAAAAATCTTCACATCCCACCTCAATTTTAACATGAGTATTTCGGCTGAATTTTAGCAGCACACAGTGGATATTTGATAATAAATGCGCTTTTTGATTGACGTTAATTTTCATCAGGCATTCCTAAGCGAAATGTTTTCTTGACGGCGTTTGTTGTTGAGAATGTTTGCTCATATATGTTTTTCTGTTGACTTGTTGAAAAATTTCGTTTTCATGGCAAAGGGGTTGGCTGAGCGCCTGATGGCAGCCCTCAGACTGTGGGCAACTCCTTTAGGCAATAACGTGACTACTCTTATCCTTCTGTATCAGACAGACGTGTGTAAGTAGTGTAGATCGAATCCGAGGCAAAGATTTCTGCGTCTTTTAAGGTTTACATGAGTCTTTTTAGGCCGATTACAAGGTACAAAATCGACAAAGATGAAAGCTATTTCGCACTTGTCATTTTTCTAAAGTCGTCATGAAGGCCGCAGAAATTGTGTGAAATATTAATTGCAGCAAAAAGGTAGACAGAAATTTGGGGGATTTTTACAGACTGCACATTTCATCAGCGATGGTGTTTCGCTGCTTGTAAAATCCATGAATTATCATCTTCGGCAAGTTTTTTCTTATCAAAAGAGCGGCTTAGCTTTTTTTAAGCGATGAAGTTTGGTGATTTTACGCAATTCGTAAAGTTACGCGCGTGAGTGAAGGAATTGCTTATAAAGTTCCTTGACACTGAAAACATGGAACCCACCAAACAGCTTGGGGAATGTGTGTCAGGCGATACCTCGACCCTGCTCATGAATGCCTCCATTCTCTATGTATGTGTACCTTCGGGCAAATTTCACTTTCTCCGCCTGTTCTTTATCAACATTGTAGCATCACAAGTGCATGAACTGTAGTTTACAGATAAGCTTGTTCCCTTTCCATGTGTCTTTGAATTCATTCTTGTGTTTCAAATTGTTACCTTCTTACACGCTTTGTTAGCAGATAAAGACTGGTGTAAGTGAAATATTTTAATATGTGTTATACACCATAGAATGGTAGCGTACATGGAAGTGGTGGGAAAGATACACTCTTGCACGCCTCGGTGCTAGACGCTGCGACCGCTTTACTTCTCAAATTGTAGGGGAGGCAGTGATTTCCATAGCCTATGCATATAGACCAAGGTAGATATTAAATATGGAAGGGCAAGACCTGTACAGATGGTCGGAATTGTGAAAAATTCATATTGTCTGCTTCATACATATAAATTTCGTCTATTTTTTAAGCACTTGTCCTACTGGCATCTCCATGCGAATAATTAAGAATTAAATATTTCATTGTATTTTTCTGATACTGCGTTTTAATTCGAATATTAACGCGTTGGAACTAATAGCGATGCTGCAATGGGAGTTGTTTGTGAATAAATAGAGCCCCTGCGGACTGTTTTATTACAGTGCTTACATAGTTTTAACTAACTCATATCCAGTAATTTTCACACACTTACACAAGTAGTAGTTCATACTTCGAACAGAAGGCACCTGAAAGACAGAGGTTAACTTAATTCACTGTTGTAACGGAAAAAGAAGAGAACGAGATGAGGATATGAAAGGGATAGAGGACTGGAAGAAATGCCGTGAAAGATAGAGACAAATGTTACATTATTCCCAGCATAATTTCAACAGTGTTATCTACCAGCGTGACAGTTCTGTATCGACCCACAATCAGTGGTCCTGTCATTGGACTGTGAGATTACAAAAGACTCTCCACCTTGTATCACTTTAATTTGCACATCAGCGAATTTTTTCCTTAGTCTAATATTTAACCATTCAAAGACCAAGTGGTTTAAACCTATCACTTGCTGTAACATTCGGCAACCCAGCACTTTGCCCTGCCCACACTGTATATTTACGTGTTCCTTAATATTCTCAAAACAAACCGCAATTATATCCCTGTATATAATAAACTACTGACCTTCTGAATGGAAATAAACAGTGTTTGGTGTGAGATAGGAACTGATTTTTATATATGACGATAGTAAGGATTAACTTTGGCCTTAGTGTGTTAAACGGCCGTCTTTTAAAGGAATTCCGCTGGATCTGTTTAATAACTGTGAGCCATTCCGGTTAGGTTTGGCTCAAGGCCGTCTCCAGGCGGAAGCCAGTTCTCTAGAACTTTCTGTACCCGTCAATAAGCAGGTTGCCGAGCCCCCCGGTCATCCTTACCACCTAGTGGGGCTCAACTGAAACTTCAGTACTTACCTTGTGTTTAAAAAATTATTTAGGTAATGTCATATGCATTTTTTGTTACATAGTTGTCTGATAATGAAACAAATGAGAAAATGCTTACATAGCGCATCCATTTATGGCCTGTTTGCTCCACTACAAATCCGTTGCTCCGAATACTTTGTAATTATACATTTTCTAAGAACCGTTATGTTAGAGGGTGCAATAAATTTAACATGTCTTCATAGCATGGAACGAAAAGCGCTTAAGGCCAGTGCAAGGTATGTAAAGCCAACATATATAAAAACGCTTTTTGGACTCCATAAATGGGTTGTTTGAATTATCCACTCTCAACGAATATTGAAAGACAGCTACTAACATGGAAGTCTCCATTATCCTATATCGTGAACGTCTTTGGAGATATTCTTAAGTTGAGGCCAATGAGACAGACGAACGGGGACTTAATGTGTGCTACTTGTGATGTCTAAACGAAATTCGTAACAGCATAATGGACGTAATAAAAAAAATATAGTTTTAAGATGATTTTGACATTATTCATAACAGCCTTCGTTTTCTCGGCCGATATTTGAAGCCAGTTTAGCCCAAGATGGACGGAAGAAACATTACCGCCACGATTAGCAGATTCAGTACTGCGGGGAAGTATCAGTTAGTAGTTATTCGCGAAACTTAACTTTTTATTTGCTGTATTATCTGTTTGTGATTCAAGTAAAATTTCTCACACAATTATTTGAATAAACAACCTCACACATAATAACTATCTTCTAACACAATCTATGGGAAAGTGTCCTATGTCAAAATGCATCAAAATATATAGGCGTGGACAATAAAAACTTACGTTCTGTGAGAAAGGTGGCACTTGCAGCACAACGAACAAAACCCAGTTAAAACTTGCTTGAGAAAGGTTAGTATAGATTTACCATTCCAGGGTGGATTAAAATCGGTTACATATTTTGGCCAGTATTTTCTGCGCTGCGGGTAGAGGGGGAAACGTGACAAAAGTAGTGGGAAGTTGCGATGTCCGTTTGAAATTCTTTGGAAAACATCTTCCTGAACTAATCCATCCTAGCTGGGTTGGTGTCGAGTAATCGAAGTTGCTTGAAATTTTCAGAAAAATTGAGACATTCTTTTTATTGAAGCGACTGCAAATAAGAACTAGCGTTGTCGGCGTTACCAGTGATTTGTCTAAATCCTCTGTGTGCCTGATGCGTGACCTGAAGTCCAATCTTCGGCAAAGGCGATGGGAGTGAGAGAGCACTTTATTATTGACGGGTGAATCCTCCAGCCAGTCGAATAGCTTCTTGCCTGCCTTGCATACCAATGGTTTTCCTGTAGCATTGACTCGCACAGCAGTTTCAACAACGAACCGAGAGACCTCTATTGATTGACGTTTGAATTACCGAGTGTTATATCCTAAACTGCCCAGAATGAATGTGACTCCTACTCTTAAGCTCCAGACAAGACGGAGAGTGGCCGGCGCTGCTACTGTAGCAAAGTCTGGCACCTGGTGAGAGTTAAAGCAAGCAGCACCGGTTGATGTCATCCGCTTTCCCTTACGGCTGTCGCAAACTGTTTACATATATTTTTTTTTGAGCTTTCAACTCCTTGCATTCTTGCAGTAAATTTCCTCTATTCTGTCTAGAAGCACATAATACGTTAAATAAATATATTCATCACATATTACCTCCTACTTTTTCCGGCGTTTGTTACACCATATTCAGAGAGACCGTTGCGTTATTTGCTCAAGAAATATATGCTATAATATATAATAGTAACTGTAATCGGTGCTCAACAAGTAAATTCATTAGCAACTATAGGAACACCAAAAATAAAGTGCTCAAAACTGAAGCATATAGTTCTTGAGCAAATAATGCGATGGTCTCCCTGAAGATGGTGTTAGAAACACCACAACATATAGGAGGTAGCAGGTGATAAATGTATGTATGTAACATAAACGTATTAAGTGCGTTTAGTTGGATTAAAAAGAAATTGTTAATATACATATAGTATATTTCGCAGTTTTTTGTCCTAAGGTATTTTACTTCCTTCAGTATACAGGGCCAAGGAATTAGGAATCGGGTTTGCACAGAGAAGCTAGATACTTCGTCTATCAGAGCTGTAATTACTTCGTTTAAGAACTTAACTTTTTAAAGCCTGGGTCTTTCTTTATGTACCACCAGCTTTAAAATTCAGAAATTCTGTGTTCAGCCCACAATGCAGTTACGTGTTTTGCGTGGATCTCGAAACCAGCAGCAATTATTTCTCCTTAGAACATTACCTTATTAGTTTTTATAACCGAGGCACAGAGTGTTTACTTCGCGGTACGAACTGGGTATTTAAAAGAGACAGGTGTACTTTCGTCCTTAAAGGATTAAATTGTAGGACTTCTCACCTTTCTCGTTGTGCCCTGCGACAAAAGACACACTGTTGATCTATTGTACCTCGGAAACAGAACACTGACTTCCAAGCACATATTGTCAGGTTGCAAATCTGTAGCCCCCTGTGGGCGAGATTAATTTTCCAGCACTCGCCCACGTGTTTGAATGCTGGCGTAGTGGAGTAACTAAATGTATTTAAAGGAGTTCCATCACGTGCAACACAGCTGTATATATCAGGTAACCCCATTTTATGGGCCATCGTTAGATCTATATACCAGAATCCATGTAAGAAACTATAAAACAGTGGGCCGAAATTTGTTACTGTAGATATATAACTGTGTTGTGCATGACGGAACTCATTTAAATTCACTGAGTAATCCGAACACAACGGAGATTTGTCACCTAAAGGTAGCAAGTTTCTTTCACAACTGATTAGTCCCACTGGCCCTTTCCAGTTCCGAATTGATTCTGAAACATTTAACCCTTATCCTGCCAACGTGGAGAATATGGTGAGGTTCTAATAATGCCAGCACATGGCAGATGGGATTTAATTCGGCGTTTAGAGGGTTAATCCATTTGTTATTATCCCTTGGAGACAATTATGTGGAGATAATATTTTGTTAAAATTATTTGTGTCTTATCAACATCAACATGTCGCGCTTCGATTGAGTGGTTAGTAGCTTTCCTTCATACATGGGTAGTTCGAAGTGCTGCTGTCGGCCTAGAATTCAGCTACATTTATTGAATATCTGAGGGATTTTTTTCCATTCTCGATATTTAAACGCTAATTTTCTGGTACCAAATAGGCCACGATATCATTTATTAATTACTCTGAACTATAATAAGCTGCTTATAACGCCCTTAAATTAAGCAGAATTTTAGCCTTTGAGGATTTGGGAGACAAGCTTATTGAACGACGTTACTTGTGCATTCATGTTAGGTACGTTAAAATGAGCTTTGATAGCTTATTTGTACTCAACATTCGACGTTCTTGCAGTGCCCTTGTTGAGTGTTAATATATTCCGGGATGTGAGGCCGCGTCGACGGTAATTACCGGCGTTTCGGAGGTGTTGCTGTCACAGTTTTGAGTGTCGGTCCAAGAAGAGTGTCTGACTGGTTAGTAGTTTTCAAAACGGAGGAAGAACGCGCTTCATCTGCCGAGTCTGCCAGTCGAAACAATCTGCTGAGACTATTGGAGCCCGAAGAAGGCGAGATGAAATGTTGGTGACTTTACCAGTCGACACTGTGTTACATGCTAGATGACTTCACTCGTTATCTTCATTGTACATTATTTCAAATTAATCTTTTGAAAGTTATCCTCCTCCTTTACGTTTATAAATTACGCATTTGGGTATCATCGTTGTAGAAAGTAAAGGACAAATAATTAAGTAATATTTAATTAGACTTGTTGTTAGTATTTAATATTATATTCGTAGAGACCTGAATTACTCATAGTTGCAATCAAAGTGAAGCTACATTCTGTGACCATTCACTGCACATGTTTTGTACAATAATAGGCTGACGAAACTTACCTGCCTTGTAGGAACACACGGCCAACGTGGGTAGTTTTTTACAAGCAGATCACCACAAAGTGGGTTCGATGTAAAGTAAATTAAGGCTTTTCTATTCACATGAAGGGTTTAGTGCCCTGAGGTACTGGTGAAGAGTAAGGATAAGTGTTTTGCGGTACACTGCGAAGACTGAATGAAGTCCTTTGGGTATGACGCAGAAATTCGCACACGTTACAGAATGACCAATTTCCTCAGTCTTTACGAAAGTTTAAAATTTGACATGACAGATTCTTCCGAAACGTCAGTGAAATCCACCTATTCCTAAATTTTCGAAGTATTAAGAGTGATGTTATTATGTGAATAAATTACCGCGAGGTTTGATGTAATTGCACGAGTAATACGAATGATATCTTCTACCTTATGCAGCTGCAGTGCTTGCCTCCATCTTCAAGTGCAGCGAAACTGCAGGCAATACATTATTCAGAAATATTGGTAAACGTTTACAAGTTATACGGAGTTGCATTTCAGAAGAAAGTATTCCGCACTCACCGACGGGAGTACCGTAAATGTCCCAGTGACTAATTTGCTTGTACTTTAACATCATATTCTTAAGAGAAGGACGGACCTATCTAAACCCTCACTTTTTACTTCACAAGAGAGTTGTGAGAGGGTTCGCTAGACATGTGAAGGTACGCTTGCGACCTAATGTGATGTATTCTACAGTACATGTAAAATTATGAAGCACCACACGCCATGAAGACGTAGGGGAGCAGGAAGGTATAGCTCCACACATTATAGAGTTCTTTATTAGACGGCTGTGAGACGTCAACTTGATGTACCGACCACTTTATCTCCAAAAGATTCATCCTGGGTAGCCAAGGGCTAGGAGGAGAGGTGGAACCCAGAGCCACCCTGGGCGCAGTGAGGAATAGGGAGACTTCTTACCCTGTCTGAATCGCATTCCGTTCATTCTGTATACTAGTTACTGTACCGAATGAGCTATCTCAGTTGTCTGTGAGGTATTGAAGCTTTGGTTAATCAGCGTACCGACGCGTTCGCTAAATGTCAGTTTTCATTTCCCTAGTTATTAAACTTTTCAATATGCATTCAGTTCATATTGTTTAATAAGCACTCTAATATTTCGTATACATAAATATACCAATTAATAGTCTGTCATTATCAATTATGCTCCATAAATTTTGTAGAACTCTCCAGCCAATGTTCGTTCAAACACGGCTGAATACTGTGCAGTGTTGATATATCGTGAGATAGACCTACGCATAATCAGTTCTTTATTAGGGCGGTAGGCCTACATAATGAATACGAATGCGAAGAGTGCTGTTTCAGTAATACAGCTTTGAATGGTATCTGGAATTGGTTTGGATTATGGAACGTGATTTGAAACTAAATTATTTTTCATGATTCCAATTTCGCTGTATCGTAGAACAGTATTGTCAGCTGACAATGCATCCTTTTGTTTCAAGTGAAATGCTGTTCCTGTAGTTTAGGAACATGCCTTAAATTTGTGGGGAGGACTGGGATTAAATTCACGCATTCTTGACTTTGGTACTGGTGGTGCTGAGTGCTCGCTTTCAGGCTCTGGCTGCTTTAACTCCTTTATAAAGAAGGCTCTGAAACCTAGTGAACTATAGGATGGATGGGGTCTACAGTCGACGGGAACGTGGTGGAAATAGAGAAATCCCTGCCCCCCCCCACCAACCCCGAATCGAATTATCGAATTCCAATTGTCCAGCCACTGACAAATCACTTTACTGATTTACGACAGCTTACCTTTGTTCAACTTCAATATGTACTTGTCCATTTCCCAGGCTGTCTCATTGCATGGTACAACTTATTTTCCTACAAGCGGTTGTATTTATTTATGAAAAGGGGTGAATGAAATTACGATGGAAGAAATTCTTTTTTTTTGAGGGGGGGAGGGAATAACACAATGAAAACATATTTTTATAAACTTGTCTTTTAAGTTATGAAATTCGGTTAACAGACTGTCGGTTTTTGTCGAAGCCAACTGTCAGCTTTTATTACGAATTGCTTTATTACTTTATTATTGAATGCCACTGTTAGAGGCTCAGTCTGCATCACGTCGAACTTTCGTATTATTGGTGAATACTGTCATGGGGGAGAGGCGGAGCAGAGTGATCGTTGTGTAGTTTAAGGTGTTATTTCGGAATTTGCGTGACGGAACTCAAGAAGACTATAAAATCCCTAACAGGCTAATTATGCCGGGCAGATTTAAAGCGGACAGTAACCGAATACGAATCCGAATCGTCGCCTGATAGAGAAGAAACAATTGGTTTCTTTTAAATATCCTGACATTTGATAAGATTACGTCGCGTCTGTGGTAGATGCATGCAGTATGCTTGTAAGGTATGGATGGACTGAGAGTGACTGGCGCAAACCGCTACTTTTTCCAACAGAAGTGCCACATGAATCTAAATAGGTCCTCCGCAGTAACGGTCAGGCGACTAGTAATGTTCGGCCCTTGAGCCGATGTCCTCGGTTGAACATGCGCATAAGTCACAGCCATTAAGCAAGAATTAAGCAAAATGTATTTCAAACATTGAAATTCTTAAATTAATTTTTTGAGTTCCAGGATATAATAAGTTTTAGTTCCATAAGGCAAAACTGTGGAGAATATAAGAATATGTTCATCCTCGTATGCAAAGCTCCAATGAAACTTTTTCCTCCTTGTTTAAATAGGCCAATGTCAGCATACCATTAGTGGCAGCTTAACGTGATCTGCAGTGTAACGCAGGTGTCATTATTGTAAAACGTTTATGTTACTGTGTTCATCATAATCTGGTATTCTGTGGACCAATGTCATGTCCTTTGTAGATGAATCCATATGCCGTAACCCGTTCTTGGTTACCGCTCCATTTGTTCTGACATTCCCGTAGCGTGGTGACCCATATACCTCCTTCCCACACGTCCCAGCTCCTGCTATGGCCTACCTAGGGAGAACTGTATATTGACCAGCCCGAGGATGTTCGTACACCGAACAGGATGGACATTCCTTCCAATGCTTTAGTCATTTCTACTAACATTTTATTTCAGTCCACATCAGAGAAACTATGATGTGTAACCACGCAGTATATACAGTGCTGCCTGTTAATACGTAACTTAACCGGTGGACCTAAAGTGCACATGCATTTGGTGAATTAATGCAGAGATAAGCCCATTTTATGAATCCATAAGGTTCTTTACCGCATTCGCAAAAGACCGCTCCTGAACCAGATCACTCCAGGTAATGAACCTAGTAACAATCAGCGACAATTTCTTGATGGATGGATCGTGGAATGCTGTATACTGTTGTAGGCCTACTGGAATCTTGACGTCTTTAAGATATAAATCAATGCGAATAAAACTGAAGCTGAGTTTTGAACAGCATAGGCCTATACTCGTAAATTAAAGTAAAAACGAACTGAATATGGAATGTCGATAATTACAAAAGAAGCAATTCATGTTATTGATTTTTGTATCGTCTATTTTGCGACTGACTGGAAAAGAACTGCGGACTGGCTGTTGGGAAGAAGTGAGAAAGGCTTTGATGTGTAGGTCATGTAACGATGCTATTGTTATTAGCCGTCCGATAACACTAGAGATGGATGAAGTTCGGTTAACTGGAAAAGTTTAACAGTGACACCGTCTGGCCTGTTTCATTGAACATTGTAGATAATTTACTTGAAGGAATGATAGAATTATGACAGTCATCAGTTAGGTTAGTTAGAGAATGGAGACGAAACACCACGCATGCAGAGATTAGGAGCAGCGGAACTTGAGATAACCTCTCCAGAGATACGATTATGTTAATTTAGGGCTTCTAAGACTGATCAAGTCCAAGTCACCCTGCTTCTGGCATTTAGTCAGTCTGTCTTTCTTGGTGTCTCCCCACCCTTTCCCCGCAGATTTTGATTTGTTCGGGTGTCCGCATCTCATAACCGGATCTTATATCTTGACACTGAGCGTCGTAATCTTGATGGGTTTGGGGCATTCTCTGAGGGAGGACGGGGATAGGTTCTATATTCTTTGGCCTTTGTGAAGTTCATATTTAAATGTGTACATTTTGAGAGGAATGAAAAATTGAAATAATACCTTTAGTGGACCGTACAGACGATATATACATGGTCTGTCAGTCCAGGCTTTGTAATGCGGGTTATACCGTGTTTTATTTAACTTATACCACATACGAATATTACGGCACCTTAGTAACTTGATAGTCACAAGACAATCCGCAGCCAAATTTAAGCCACTTGTACGTGTGTGAAGACGTACATTTAAGTATTTTCTGTCTCATATCTCCCGAAATCCGAAAAAGTGTTGTTTTTTTTTCCAGACTTTCAGACCTTGCCCACTCCTATTCCGGATAACATTAGTATTAATACGAAGATGCGTGTGGGGCATTGGTTGGGTGATACCATCAGGGAAAAAAACGAAGTACTTGGAGATGAATCTGCCCAAATTCCGCTTTATCGACAGGCTCGACCTTCGTTTGCTAGAGTGATAGGGAGGTTACCAACCGCCTGAACCATGATACGGCTATGAAGAATGGTGTTTATCACAGCTGTTTATAACAGACTCATTTAGTACCTCATAGAGAAAAACTGAGTCATTATTTAGTACACTCATTGCCTATTGCTTAAGGATGTATCCAATGTATATTGCGAGAATCATGCGAAACAACTAAATTGATATGTAACAAGATGCAGAGCATTTTTGTGTTATATCAGGTGGTGCGTATATATACCACAGAGCTTTAAACGGTAAATTAGGTTATATGATCAAATTAAAAGACTGTGTTTATTAACTTAATAAACACCGGACCTAGCAAACAAAATATGGAGTGAAGCTTTCTGCCTTGACTGGAGAAGGTCCTTTGCTAAATATTCATTAGGCCTATTACACTGCTTCCATAATTGCTAAGCGTGACTTCAGAGGCCGCTGCATTGAGATGACGAGCAACAAAGTTCTCAAATCACGTGCATTCAGGCACGACATCTCAATTGAAAACAGCTGGTAATTTATAACAAAGAAGGCCGTAAAATAATGGATAATTTGCTGCTGTGTAGAAAGTAGAAGTCGCTTGATTTTTACTTTCTTGTGGAAATGACGACTGTGAAGTATTTGACAGAGAGAGGGGAGTGCATTAAAAACAGATAGGAAGAAGGTGAGATATCGCCTCTACTGTTACTATGTAAACACTGCCTGTTGTTTACGTCAATATTTTTCGTTTCGAAGTAGCGTGATAGCTAGGAATATTTCGAATCTCCCCCCCCCCCCCTAATGCTGGTAGAGAGCTCAGTAGCATAGACCCGCTGTGGCAAATTCAGTGTGCGAGGATGAATCCGCATACAGTAAAAGGGTTCGATCTTCTCAGTCGTAAAACCGTTTTCCTTTAGCCGACGCACGTTAAGTCCACAATATTCGGTGAAATTGGAAGGATTCTTCTTCACGTCTATCGAGTACTTTCATATCATAAGAGAAGACGGTTGATGGAGGTGGGAAGAAGGGAGGAGACAGATTCTGGGGGTATAGAAATGTATTGCAGGCGGCAAGCAACTGGAGATGAGTACAAATAAGGGAAGGGGTATGGGGTGGGGGTAGAATGACAGACAAGATAAAGATAGGGAAATGTAGCAAAAAGGGAAAGTGCGAAGGAGTTGGCTATACCATTATAATGCCAGTGGGTAACTCTGGAATATTTCGTTCTTCGTGCAAGATTAACTAAAGGACATACTCCAGTTCTCGCTTACTCAGACATATGGAGTTTGAAGCTTAGAGCAAAGAAACAACGAGAAATAACGTCGAAGGAATTTCAGCACTTTAACAGTAATGGCAGAATACTCACGAATATACTTCAGCGCATTCCTTCATGAACTGAGACAGTAATTTTGAGAACATATTCGCATGCTTTCCTTTCAACAGCTCTAGATATAGATGGAGCTTATAACACATTTTGCTTTGTGTCTCTTCTCAGACGAGTATATGCTTACGAAACAATGGGAGAACAAAACTATACGTGTGTTCTGTAAGCAAGAACGAAAAGAATATAAGCAGTAGTCGGATATGGATGTGTGTTGAGGAAAAACTGGGGAGCTCTGTTACGCGTTTTTTGCACTAAGTGTAAAATATGAAAGCGTAATGCAGAGACGGTGTCTGCCTAACTTTATGTTGTTCATCCAAAACCACTGAATGGGTTTGGATTAAATTTCTTTTTGGGACGTTGCTTAAATTTACAACAAATCCTACGTAGGGTGTAATCGGTCAGATGTGAACTCTACCTTCGACCTACTTGTAGCTGAAATGAACTTTCAGGAAACCTACAGACTTTCTTAAAAATGGCTTATCTTAAAACCAATCGGTGCGTGACAAAAGCATATTTCGTTAAAACTAAAATAATCTTTTGCACGCAGTGAATATTTAATAAAAAGAAGGATTACGTTTCAGACTGTGAAGTACGATGTTAACTTTGATGCGATTCTCTGAGGTAAATGGACACGGATGTTAGTTACGTATGCATGGTTGCAAAGAACTTACTCATTAAGTTTAATATTTCAATCAGGAAACCTGATAGCATAAAACACATTCGAAATGATGAACTGCCTCCAGATTACAAGCTCAGAGTTAGGCCTACTGTTACTTCCGTCTGTAGTGACAGTCTAACAAGAAAGTTTGGAACTCTTCCCAGTTCTGACTCTATAAACATTTTCGATTATGCAGTTATACAAGTTCAACTTTCTTTTACTTATTGTTTGGTTTTTCGTCAATATTATTTAATTCATATTGTCGTGCCATTCATTTGGCATTTTAAAATATGATGAATTAAAACATATATTAACACCCATATCATTTTTCATAGCGAAAAGCTTGGCATTTAAGAATAGGGGTAATAATGTCGTGTAATAATATTTTATTGTTTTCCATTACAAAAGGTTTTAGGAGATTCAATAAAGGGTAAAGTATGGACGGGGTCTGTGAGGAAGAAGTGGAATGCGTACAGGGTTTTGATGGGACATCTTACAGAAATGGAGAGCTTGAAAAAACTAAATGCGGATGAGAATATAGTAATAAAATGAATGGATGAGGGGGATGGCGTGGACTACATCCTTGTAGCTTGAAATAAAAGTAAAGGGATGGTAATATACGCCAAATTTATTCGCTAGCTCCAAAAGTAATAGGTTCTCAAGAAGGAATGCGCTGCATGGAGTTTGGTTACGTTTGTTGTTTAAATTTTTTAAGTAATCTCTGTCATTTTGCATCAATTGTATGTTTAGACAGAATGTTCCTGAAGATGTCTGTATACACCGTTTTCAATTATACTTAGTCTCAATCTCAAAATCTAAGTTCTCAGATACTAATAAGTTTAAAAATGGAGAATGAATATATAATATATCAAACACAACAAATTTTATTATTTAGGACAACACGTTTCGACTCTTATAGAGTCATCTTCAGGCCCTTTTAAGATACAGATCCTTATTTAACAGTGTTTAAAATGCATTGTGGGATCCCAAACGCTTACATTCTTGACATAACTATGTATTAAATACAAGTGCCGTTAGTTCTTATCATACAACTAGAATACTTTAGTTTTAAAATTTTAACCGCTACACGTAAAGGAGGTTAAACTTATGTATTTGAAATGCGTTGTCGTAGACAACGTTGGATATTGTTTTATATATATATATATATACATATTGTTACTAATTACTTAAAAGTGTATAAAACAAACTATTGACTAAGCTTTATAAACTTTTAAGCAATTAGTAACAATATATGTGTAATAATATCCAACGTTGTCTACGACAACGTATTTCAAATACATAAGTTTAAAAGTTAAAAATAAAAAAAAGTTTAACCTCCTTTACGTGTACCGGTTAAAATTTTAAAACTAAAGTATTCTAGTTGTATGATAAGAACTAACGGCACTTGTATTTAATACATAGTTATGTCAAGAATGTAAGCGTTTGGAATCCCACAA